>ULPS01031086.1_pt1 | contig 26923 bp, 18 predicted proteins | sample 1953711 | NCBI WGS metagenome assembly ULPS01 (sample SAMEA4835635, study PRJEB28245) | human gut metagenome | biome: gut microbiome; material: fecal sample | place: Denmark | collected 2008 | reverse complement strand
CGGATGGCCTGGCCGAGCACGTGGCGGTGCTGCAGCGGCCACTTGTCGCCCACGATGGCCAGAACCCACTTGCGGGTGAGCTCCATCTCGTTGAGCACCTTCTCATTGAGGTCCTCGCGGTCGCCGAGGGCAAGGTACATCCTGGCGATGCGCTCATCCGTCTTGGCGATGGACATCTCGATGTTGTCGATGAAGGTGGAGAACAGCGGCCATTCCTCGTAAGCCTGACGCATGGTCTCCAGATCGCCGAACTTCTCGCATGCGGTGCCGAGACCGTACCAGGCGGCCAGGTTGATGCGGGCCTGGGCCCAGGAGAAGATCCACGGAATCGTGCGCAGGTCGTCGAGCGACTTGGCGCCGAGGCCACGCTTGGCCGGGCGGGAGCCGATCGGCAGCAGGCCGATTTCGGTCAGCGGCGTAACGATCGAGAACCACGGGGCAAAGCCGTCGGTGTTCAACAGGTCGAGGAAGCGGTTGTGCGCGGCCTCGTCGAGCTGAGCGGCCATGTCGGCATACTTCTCGGTCATCTCGGTGTTGCGCTTCTCCACGCTCGGCGCGGACTGCAGCAAGGTCGCCGCAGCCACGGACTCGACGTGGCGGATGGCCAGCACCGGGTTGCCGTAACGGGCGAAGATGACCTCGCCCTGCTCGGTGAGCTTGAAGCGGCACTTGACGGAACCGACCGGCTGGGCGAGCACCGCACGGTTGGCGGGGCCGCCGCCACGACCTACGGCGCCGCCACGGCCATGGAACAGGGTCAGATCGATGTCGTGCGACTCAGCCCATTTGGCGATGCGCTCCTGAGCGGAGTGCAGGGCCAGCGTGGCGGAGGTCGGGCCGGCGTCCTTCGAGGAGTCGGAGTAACCGAGCATGACCTCGAGCTTGTTGCCGGTGGCCTTCAGACGAGCCTGAACCTCGGGGATCTTGATCATTTCCTCGAGCACGTCCACCGAGTTCTGCAGATCCTCAAGCTGCTCGAACAGCGGGATCACGTCGATGGTGGGCACGTCCTCCGGGTGGGAGAAGGCCAAGCGGTTGAGCTCGTAGACATCCTTGATGTTCTGGGCACTCTTGGTGAAGGAGATGATGTAGCGGCGGGCGGCCTTGAGGCCGTTGCGCTTCTGGATGGCACCGAGGGCGCGGAAGGTGTCGAGCACCTCGTGCGTCATCGGCTGCAGTTCGCCGCGCTCGCCGTGCAGGCCGTGCTCGCGGATATCCGCAAGGGCGCGGGCGTGCACCACGGAGTGCTGACGGAACTCCATCTCCACCATGTGGAAGCCGAAGGTCTCGGTCTGCCAGATCAGATCCTGCAGCGGGCCGTAAGCGGAACGCTTGGCACCGGCGGCGGCCAGCGAACGCTGGACCACCTTGAGGTCGGCGAGGAAGTCGTCGCAGGAGTGGTACATGAGGTCGGCGTCGCGCTCGATGGTGTAGTGCAGACGGTCGGCCATCACCAGCATGACCGCGCGGTGCATCTCCTTGGTGGAGATCAGGGCGGCCTTGTCGGTCAGACGCTCGCTCATTTCCTTCTGGTGGCTCCAGAGGCTCTTGAGCTCGGCGCTCGGCAGCGTGGTCTCGGCTTCCATCGTGAGGTTGCGGCCCACGGTGCGGGTGGCTTGCTCAAGGGCGGCGATTACGTGATCGGAGAACTTGCGGGCCACGGCGCGGCTCACCTTGGCGGTGACGTTCGGGTTGCCGTCGCGGTCGGAACCGATCCAGCTGCCCGGGTGGAAGAACGCGGGGCAAGCGGGCTCGACGAGACCGGCCTTATCGCCCAGGACCCAGTCGTCGAAGCGACGGTAAACCTTGGGGATGGTGTTGAACAGCGTGTTGTCGAAGATGTCGAGAATCGTGTCCGCTTCCTCAACCGGGGTCGGCTTCTTCAGCGCGATTGGAGAAGTGCGGAACAGGGCGTCGATTTCGTTGTAGAGACGGCGCAGGCATTCCTTCTTATCCGAGCCGCCGAGGCGCTTGTACTCCTCAAGCAATTCGGAAACGCGGCGAATCTTGCCTTCCACGGCCTTGCGACGGGCCTCAGTGGGGTGCGCCGTGAAGACGGGGTGGAATTCGAGCTGGTTGAGCAGTTCCTTGGCCTTGGCCGGGCCAGTCTCATTGATGAGCTGGTGGTAGGCGACGGTGAGCTCGTTGATCGGGTCGACCGCCTGGTCAACGGACACGTTGCTCTCGCGCTCGTGGAGCACGGAAACACGGTAGTTCTCCTCGGACAGGTTTGCCAGATGGAAATACGTGGCGAATGCGCGGGCCAGCAGCTGGGCGTCGTGCAACGTCATGTTGTCGATGACGTTCACGGCCTCCTTCAGGCCATCCTGGTCGGGGTTCGGATCCTTCAGCTCGGCGAAATGCTCGGCGCTGGCCTCCACCGCGTAATGACGCACGGTGTCGAACGTAGACAGCAGTTCGGGGTTGTATTCGCCCAGTACGTTACGCAGGATCTCAAGACACAGATCCATGTCGTACTTCAGGCTTTCGGGAAGATCATGCTCCTCCGGGCCCTTTCGGCCGGTCCCGGTAGTGACGATGGCGGCGTCAGCGGGAGTGATCTGTTCTTCAGGTGTTGCCATATAACCTCCTTTGCCGAATAACAGGTTGCTCGGTCTACTGGTCGTCTGCGGCTCCTCCGCAGTTGTTGAGACCAGTCGTTGCGAGCCCACAGCCCATATTCAACGTGGTTGTTGTGTGGGCAATAGTGTATCCCCGCGAAATCGCTATTTACGTTACGAAGTCCATATAGTGCGCCAAGTTGTCCACCTATAGAGACCGAATATCGGACAGCATATGAGACACTGTCCGATTCGCGGAAGATTTGAGCGCCTTACGATTGCTGGCGGGGAAGGCAGGGAGTAGTAATGAAGGATGTGAGCGAACAGAAGAAAAAAAGTGCGCCCGAAGCGAAAGGCGCAACGGCTGTACGTAAATTCCACACCCACTCCATTCCGCTGGACATGGAAGATATTGCACGCGATTGGGAAAAACCGGTGGTGGACGCCGGTATCGCCGCCAAAGCCAGCGTGATTGTACGAGTCGGCATGTTGGACCTGGGAGCCGGCACCGGCTCCTTCCGCGTGCGTGAAATGATGCACCGCATCGCCTACCCGCTGGGCGTGCACGTACGCGCCGACGTGAACCTGACGGATATCGAGGCCACCTGCACGGATGGTCGTAACCGCATCACCGAAGTCGTGGATTTGCCGAGTACCGGCGTGAACACCGAACGTATCTGGCTGCTGGAACATTTCGCCGACTGGTTCTCCGTGAATCTCGGCAAGGGGTCGATGTATCACGTCGATTCGCAACTGTCCGATGGCGTGGTCAAGCATTTGGACGAACGTGACGCTTCGCAGTATTCGGCCGATCTGGCCAAGCGCCTGCGCGAACGTGCCAAGGTCGAGGCTGAGGCGGCCAACGGCAGCGTGGACGAGGCGCTGGATCTTGCGTCGAAAACCAAGGTACTCGTGACCTCCGTGGCCAAGTCCTTGGACGATGACAATGAAGAAGCCCACCGACTTTTGGCGGACAGCGCGGAAGTCACTCCGGTCGAAGACAAAGCGGCCGAAGAGAAGGCCTACGACGATGCCGAAGTGTTTACCGGTGACTCCAATGAGTCGGTTGAATCGGCGAACGCGGCGAACGGCGCAACCGCCGAAAGCCCTGCTGCAAGCAGTACGAAGCGTAAGAATCGCGTGCCCAAGGAATACGCCGAACACTTCAACGAGCGCTCCGACGAAGAGAAGGCCAAGGGCGGTATCACCGTGCGGCAGGCGCACGAGCGACTCGATCTGATTGAGCGCCGCAAGCCGCTGTACAAGCCGTGGTTCTCCGGTCTGGCCTCCGCCCTAGCCTGCGCGGCCTTCGTGTTCCTGCTCGGCGGCGGCCCATACGACATGATCGGTGCGTTCGTGGGCGCGGGCCTTGGCCAGTGGATGCGTCGCCGGCTGTTTGCATACCATCTGAACCAGTTCTTCGTCACCTTTGTGTGTGTGGCCGCGGCGGCGCTCGCCTGCACCGGCACCCTGCGACTCATCGGCATTTTCGACCCAGTCGCGCTCTCGCACGATACGGCCTACATCGGCGCCATGCTGTTCGTGATCCCCGGTTTCCCGCTCATCACAGGCGGACTCGACATGGCGAAAATCGACTTCCCCTCGGGCATCCAGCGCGTGGCGTACGTGCTGTGCATCATCCTGATGGCCACGCTGGCAGGCTGGGCCGTGGCCGTGATGGTGCACCTGCACCCGGAAGGCTTTGAGCCACTGGGGCTTGACCCGTGGGTCAACGGATTGCTGCGATTCGTGGCGGCGTTCGTCGGCGTGTGGGGCTTCTCCGTGCTGTTCAATTCGCCGCAGCGCATGTGCCTGACCGCCGCCCTGATCGGTGCGATCACGGACACGCTGCGCTTGGAATTGCAAGACTTCAACGTGGCACCCGAGATGGCTACCTTCATCGGCGCGTTCCTGGCGGGCATTCTGGCATCGGCGTGGCGTTCATCCGTGCGACGTGGCTGGCTACCGCCGCACCTCGGCTACCCGCGCATCTGCCTGACCGTGCCGTCGATCGTGATCATGGTGCCCGGTCTGTATATGTACCGTGCCATGTGGTACCTCGGCAGCTTCCAGACCATGAATGCGCTGGACTGGGCGTTCCGTGCGTTCATGGTGATTATCTGTCTGCCGATCGGTTTGGCGATGGCCCGCGTGGTGACCGACAAGTCCTGGCGCTACGACATCTGACCGTCATCTTGGCTCCCCTCAGGTGGGGAGCTCGGATAAAACAGCGTCTCAGTATGGAAACGGTGGAAGGTGCTTGAGCCCTTGTATCCACTACCATCAGGCGAAGTGCGTTGCGGCCGTATTCACGGCTGTGACGGTCTGTATGACGCCGCTCCGGCGTCAATCGCATATCAGCACGCATATCAGCACATAGTTCCTGCCATGGCGGTAGCCGCTTGGCGTCATGATTGGGGAGGGGTCGCAGTTGGCCAACGATTTCTGGATTCTGCTGGCCATGGTCATCTATTTTGCGGCCATGCTGTCCATCGGATTCATCTACTCCAAACGCTCCAACTCCTCCTCCAAGGAATACTTCGCGGGCGGGCGCGGCGTGGGGCCGTGGCTCACGGCCCTGAGCGCCGAAGCCTCCGACATGAGCGGATGGCTGCTGATGGGCCTGCCGGGCCTGGCCTACTTCACCGGCGCGGCCGACCCGATGTGGACCGCCATCGGCCTGGCGCTCGGCACCTATCTCAACTGGAAGCTTGTGGCCCGGCGACTGCGCCGCTACTCGGTAGTGGCCGGCGATGCCATCACCATTCCTGACTTCTTCGCCAAGCGTTTCCATGACAAGAAGGGCGTGGTCTCCACCATCGCGGCCGTGATCATCCTGGTGTTCTTCAGCGTGTACGTGGGCAGCTGCTTCGTGACCGTGGGCAAGCTGTTCGCCACGTTGTTCGGTTTCGACTACCACGTCATGATGATCATCGGCGCGGTGGTCGTGTTCGTCTACACCGTGGTGGGCGGCTACTTGTCCGTGGTGATGACCGACTTCATTCAAGGCATGCTCATGTTCTTCGCGCTCGCGGTGGTGTTCATCGGCACCGTGGCCAGCGCGGGCGGTGTCGACAACACCGTGGAATTCCTGCGTGCCATCCCCGGCTACCTGTCCGGCACGCAGGTGGCCGCGCCCAAGCTGGACCCGGCCACCGGCCAGCAGCTCGTCGAGGCGGGCAAGGCCGTGTTCGGCGCGCCCTCCGACTACGGCATCATCACCATCATCTCCATGCTGGCGTGGGGCCTGGGTTACTTCGGTATGCCGCAGGTGCTGGTGCGCTTCCTGTCCATCCGCAGCGTGGAAGAAGTGCGCAAGTCCCGAATCATCGCCACCTCCTGGTGCGTGATTTCGCTGGGTTGCGCAGTGTGCATCGGCTTGGTGGGGCGTGCGATGATGCCCACCGAACTGCTGACCTCCACCGATGCGGAAACCATCTTCATCGTGCTGGCGCAGACCCTGCTGCCGAGCTTCATGTGCGGCGTGGTGGTCTCCGGCATTTTCGCGGCCTCGATGAGCTCCAGCTCCTCGTATCTGATCATCGGCGCTTCGGCCATGGGCGAGAACATCTTCCGCGGGCTGCTGCACCGCAAGGCCACCGACAAGCAGGTCATGATCGTGGCCAGGGTCACGCTGGTGGTCATGTTCCTGTTCGGCATTCTGGTGGCATACGACCAGAACTCGTCGATCTTCCAGGTGGTGTCTTACGCGTGGGCCGGGCTTGGTGCCTCATTCGGCCCGTTGATGCTGTGCTCGCTATACTGGCGTCGCGCCAACAAGGCCGGCGCCGTGGCCGGCATGCTGTCCGGCACGGCGGCCGTGCTGATCTGGCACAACCTCGTCAAGCCCTTGGGCGGCGTATTCGCCATCTATGAGCTGCTGCCGGCGTTCATCATTTCGCTGCTGTTCATCGTGGTGGTTTCGTTGCTGACCGCCAAGCCGAACAAGCGCATGCTCTACGAATTCGACCACTACATGGACGATCCGCTGCCCGACACCCTGCCGTCCGGCACCGTGCTCGTCGACGAGCCCATGGAAGCCATGGAGTCCGAGGTCCGCAGCGGCAAATGACACGTGCCTGCTGTGCGGTCGGCTCGTATGGCAGAGGAGTGGCTTTTTTGTGGTTCGGCAGGAACCATTGAGGCCAAAACGGACTTCGAGGGGCTGATTTGACGTTCTGGAGAGATCTACTTCCGTTTCAAGGGGCTGATGCCTGAGTAGACGCGGCTCCAAAACGGCGGAATGGCGTTGACGTAAGGGCATTGATACACGTGGTCTACCGGATGATCAGCCCCTTGAAACGGAAGTAGACCTCCGGCGGAGGCCAAATCAGCCCCTTGAAATGGGTTTTGAATACCGTAGCGCGGTGCGGACGGTGCGGACTGACTCTACCGGGCTTATTATTCCTGCGTCGTCGGAATAATTGGCAGCAGAGGCTCGAATTTCAGCCGTTTGTACAGTGGAATACGGCGTAGCTTTCGGACATCGCTAATTTGCTGGGTAGTTTGCCGCATCGTGAGCTGGACCGTTTTGCCCGTAACCTCCTGTATCCTTTCGGCAACTCTTCGGGCAAGGGCCTCTTCTCCCGCTTCGTCGCCAATATCTAATTTGGTGACTTGAATGTACTTCCAGCCAGCATCTTCGATCATCTGGCGGCGTCTCGCGTCATTCAGCCATTGCCCGGCATGATGAGAGCCTTCGTATTCGATACATATCTTGAATTCAGGGTATGCAAGATCGAGATATATGGGTCTGGTGTTGTTTCCTACGAATATTGGATAATTCACCTGCGGGCAATTCAGACCGTATTTCAAGAGAACCAAACGAGTTCGTGTTTCCATGGAGGAATCTGTGCCCGCGCGCGCCAAAAGTAGGGCGCGACGGCATTTGTTATACCCGCGGAACAAATACGAATTGGTGCCATTCTCTTTGTCGGCTCGCACCTGGGCCTCGGCCTCATCGAGATACAGAGAAAGGGCGTCGATGGTTGTTCTGCAGAGCCTTCGATCTCGTCGCATCATGGAATCAGCGAGAACGATGAGTTCTTCAAGTTCGAGATACGTGGAGAACATGGCCCATGTGCAAGCTGGTGAAGTGCATGTGAATTGTCCCTCGATTATGACCGTGTCTAGTGGAAAAGGCCATACAACCACTTTGACCCCCACAATGTGCCGTTTGTCATTGGCGTGTGGAACCGCAACAATGGTTGTAGTTGCAAGGCCTCTGTGTTTGCTTGATATGCGGGGTACTTCAATTGACAAAAGCTCCAACGCTGTTGTCAGGGCATAGGGTGGGCGCCATGCGCTTCGTCGTTGAACATCTGCGCACGTCTGCATTCGTTGGTACTTCTGCATTGTCAGCTCGGTCAATGCCGTTGAGCTACCCATGATGATCACCCCTTCGTGATGTTCGCTTTGTCCTCGCAGTGTAGAGTCCGGCTACCGGCCCTGTCTACCGCCCCAATTTTTCGGTGGATAAATGTGGATAAGTCGGTGGATAAACTATGGGTGTTCATCGCAGTTGCAGGCCATCCCGCAATTACATGGAACGTAGGGGTTTGCAGGCAGCCAGCGGGAATCGCCGTCGACGGCGCGATTCAACTTGGACGAATCTCCATGGCGTTCATGCAAAGGTGGCATGATGGCCGGTATGAGTAGCTTGGTGCGTATTGTCAATGCCGGTGTTCCGGGGTCTCAGGACCGCGTGGATGTGGTGCTTCGCGATGGGGTTGTTGCGTCTGTCGGCCCTGCTGGAACGGTCTCGGCTTCGGACAGCACGATGCAGACTAAGGCGCATACGACATCGTTGGAATACGCGACGAATGCCATTGCTTCTGGCAGCGTCTCAATCCCAACGTCGGCCGCCGCACCCGCCGACGAAACCACCATCGACGCCGACGGCCTGTGGGTTATTCCCGGCCTGTGGGACTGCCACACGCACTTCACGCAATGGGCTAAGACGCTGGGCCGACTGGACCTCATCAATGCCCGTTCCGCCGCCGAAGCGATGGACATGTTGCGCCGTCATCTGGATGAGCGCCGCGCCGCCGGCACGCTTGACCCAGATGCCTTCGTGGTGGGCATGCGATTCCGTCACTCGCTGTGGGCCGACGACGAGCAGCCCACACTGGCTGCAATTGACGCCGTGACCGGCGAACAGCCGGTGGCCCTCTCCAGCGCGGACATGCACTGCGGATGGGTGAACTCCGCCGCGGCCCGCAGGCTTGGCGTACATGTGGACGAATCCGGTCTGGTCGGTGAACTCGAATGGTTCAACGCCTACACCGCCTTCGACAAGGTGCCGGGCGCTGCTGAAGAGACTGACCGTCTGCTGCGCGAGGCCGAACAGGACGCCGCAAGCAAGGGCGTGGTGGGCATCCGCGATTATGAAATGGCCGAAAACATCGATACATGGACCAATCGTTTCGCGGCCGGCATTAACGGTTTGCGCGTGGACGCCGGTGTATACCCCGAGCGGTTGCGAGCCGCCATTGACGCGGGTTGGCATACCGGCAACCCACTGCCGGGCAGCGCCGGGCTCGGCCATGTGGGCGCCATGAAGCTCATCTCGGACGGATCGCTCAACACCCGCTCCGCCTACTGCTCCACGCCGTATTCGGGCATCGAGCCGCCGACGTATGGCACGCTGAGCTACACGCCGCAGCAAATCGAAGACTATATGCGCCTAGCCACCGAGCATGGCTTCGACATCGCCTGCCACGCCATTGGCGACGAAGCGAACACCATTGCGCTCAACGCAGTCGCCGCCACGCACGCACATGGATCGATCGAGCACGCACAGATGCTCAAACCCGTCGATATCCCGCGTTTCGCCGAGCTGGGGCTCACGGCCAGCATCCAGCCGCAGCACGCCATGGATGACCGCGACGTCATCACCCGTTTCTGGGCCAACCCGGCCGGTATCCCTTATCCGTTCAGGGCCCTCCACGACGCCGGTACCACGCTGCGCATGGGCTCGGATGCGCCCGTGGCCCCGCTGGACCCGTGGCTGGCCATTTCCGCCGCCGTGTTCGGCTCCGAAAGCTCTGACCGCGAGCCGTTCCAGCCCGAGCAGTGCCTCGATGTGCGCACCTCGCTGGCAGCCTCGACCGCCACTGGCCGTGACCGCCTTGCATCCGGCGACCCGGCCGATATGGTGTTGTTGGACGCCGACCCATACGCCGCCGATACTCCGGAAGCCATGCGCGCTATGCCGCAACACGTCGTAATGACATTGCTGTGCGGGGAGCGTACGTATTGATGCAAGCCATCGGCATGAAGTGAACAGAGGTCCGTCTTGATAGCCGCGTTGCACGGAAAAACAAGAAATCCGCCCCTCGAAGTGAAGATAGGACACAGCAGACGCCGCAATACAAAAACGCCGTGTCAGTTGCCCAGTTGGGGCTGACACGGCGTCTTGCTACGAGCGGCGGGAAAATCAGTACTTCATGCCCATGGCCTCGCGCACCTGGTCGAGGGTCTCCTCGGCGATGGCGTTGGCGCGCTTGTTGCCGTCGTGCAGGATGTCACGAATGGAATCCATGTCCTTGGCCAGCTCGGCGCGGCGCTCGCGGTGCGGGGCCAGGAACTCGTTGACTGATTCGATGACGTATGCCTTGAGCGCGCCGGCGCCGGAATCACCGATCTCCTCGGCGATGTCCTTCGGGTCGCGGCCGGTCACCAGGCCGGCGGTGGTCAGCAGGGCGGAGACCTGCGGGCGGGCAACCGGGTCGAAGGTGATGCGGCGCTCGGAATCGGTCGGGCTCTTCTTGATGAGCTTGGCGGTTTCCTCGGCGGTGGCGCCCAGCATGATGGAGTTGCCGTACGACTTGCTCATCTTGCGGCCGTCGAGACCCGGAATCTCCGGTGCCTCAGACAGAATGGCGGCCGGCTCCGGGAACACCGGGTTCTTCTTGGCGTAACGCTCGTTGAAACGGCGGGCGATGGTGCGCGTGATTTCCACGTGCGGCAGGTTGTCCTTGCCGATCGGCACGACATTGGCCTTGCAGAAGAGGATGTCGCACGCCTGATGCACCGGGTAGGTGAGCAGCAGACCGGTCAGCGCGTGGCCGGACGCCTCCATCTCGGACTTCACGGTCGGGTTGCGGTGCAGCTCGGCCTCGGTGACCAAGGACAGGAACGGCAGCAGTAGCTGGTTCTCGGCCGGCACGGCGGAGTGGGTGAACATCATGGTCTTGTTCGGATCGATGCCGGCGGCCATGTAGTCGAGCACCAGGTTCAGCACGTTGTCTTGGATGTGCTCGGTGGTGTCGCGGTCGGTGATCACCTGGTAGTCGGCGATGATGATGTTCGTGTTGACGCCGCGCTCCTGCATGGCGACACGCTCACGGATCGAGCCGAAGTAGTGGCCGAGGTGCAGCCGGCCGGTCGGGCGGTCGCCGGTCAACATGGTGAAGGACGACGGCTTGGCCTCCAGCTTGGCGAGCGTTTCGTCCGAACGCTTTTTGGCCGCGAGGAAGCTCGCGCTCATCTCATTGCCTGCCGCTGTCAGTTGCTGCTCGTCGGTCATGCGAAAATCCTTTGAATATGCCCTAAATAAACGCTTTTTATGGTAAAAGTGTGAGCCGACAACGAACAAGCCACTATTAGTGGTACTCTCTATTGTTGATGAATCGAACAGCACAGTAATCGCAGGGGGTCAGATGGGCCGCGGACGTCAAAAAGCAAAACAGCAGAAAATTGCCCGAAAGCTCAAGTACCTGACCACCGATACCGACTACGATGAGCTGGCAAAAGAGCTGAGCGAGCAGGAGCCGGGAATGGGCTCTCCTGACCCGTTCGCCGACATCGATGACCAGTATGCGGACAAGGATGTGGATTCCGCTGCTGATGACCACGCTTCCGGTGCCGCCGAGGCAGCTCCCGCTACGCAGGAGGATGACCTCGACGAGTACGCCAAGTGGGCTGCCGAAGCCGCCGCAAAGGCGACCAGCGGCGAGTTCCCGGCCTCCGCGCCTGCCGCACCGAAGCCGGCCCCGCGCAAGCCGATTCCGATGCCCATGCCTTCCGCGCTCAAGCCCAAGAAGAGCTGAACGCCGGTCTTCTCGTAATAATCCCCTTGTGCTTGGTTGAGCACAAGGGGATTTGTGGTTATGGCTGATGGTGCCGCCGCTGGTGGCTTACTTACGCTTCGCGCCTCACAGCGGCAGCAGGTCGCTCAGGTCGTCGCGCTCGCCGACCGCGCTGATGTGGCCGGCGTCCTTTTCCTCTGCCCATGTGGTGATGCCGCAGGCCAGCCGCAGCCAGACTTCCGGGTCCAGCTCGATGACGTCCGGCGGGGTCAGGTTATGCGGGTCCGATTCCGGGCCGTCCAAGATTTTGACCGCCCCCCACGGCGCGACACGCACCTCCACGCCAGGGCCGGGTGCGCGCCGCTCCAGCAGAAACAGCGAGTAGCGCACGGCCATCGCCCACACCGGGCGTGGCAAGACAGGGGAGACGGTCAGACGATGTGGTGTGTTGTCCGCCAGCTCCCGGGCCGCGGCACGCCATTGCACCAGCGCGTCATGCCCGCGTTTCAGGTCTTTTTCAAGAATTACTGCCATGTATCCCATCATGGCACCGGAGCCGGAAGATCTTCCATAATGCAAACGATGGCATACGGTGTGATGCGGAATATCGGGGCATGTGCTACGCTCTAAATGAGAACGTATGCAAGAACGCTCCGCCATCGTCGTTACGGAGAGTTCATGCTTACGTTTGTGCGACGATACCTATCGCGCGGCATAATAAACACGGGCACTTATCCCGGAAGGAAAGTCAGAATGACCGAAATCACCGCACCGAAGTCTCCTGTCACGGCGGAACAATTCGCCGACGAGATTCGTGAACAACTGAAATACACTCAGAACGTCACCACCGAGCAGGCTACCCCTGCTGACGTGTATGTCGCCGCATCCAAGGCCGTGCGCAACCACCTTGCCGACTCCTGGTTCAAGACCCAGGCCGACACCGTGAACGGCAACACCAAGGCCGTCGGCTACCTGTCCGCAGAATTCCTGATGGGTAAGCAGCTGCGCAACGCGCTGCTCAACGCCGGTCTGACCGAGCAGTTCGACAAGGCCGTGGAAGCCCTCGGCTTCAAGGTCCAGGACGTCGTCGACGCCGAATACGAGCCGGGCCTCGGCAACGGCGGCCTCGGCCGTCTGGCCGCCTGCTTCATCGACTCCCTCGCCTCGCTGGGCGTGCCGGCCTTCGGCTACGGCATCCAGTACAAGTACGGCATCTTCAAGCAGGAGTTCGACAAGGACGGCAAGCAGGTCGAAACCCCGGACTACTGGCTGGCCAACGAAGAGCCGTGGGGCCACATCGACTACAACCGCGACCAGAAGGTTTCCTTCGGCGGCAAGGTCGTCGAGAACGCCGACGGCACCAAGACCTGGCAGCCCGCATGGTCCGTGCGCGCCGTGCCGGTGGACTACCTGGTCCCCGGCTACAAGTCCGGCCGCGTGAACACCCTGCGCCTGTGGAGCGCCAAGAGCTACGACGAGTTCGATCTGCTCGCCTTCAACCGCTCCGAGTACATGGAAGCCGTGACCCCGCAGGTCAAGGCCGAGAACATCTCCAAGATTCTCTACCCGGAAGACTCCACCAAGGTCGGCAAGGAACTGCGCCTTGAGCAGCAGTACTTCTTCGTCTCCGCCTCCCTGCACGACGCCATCCGCGTCTTCTACCCGGGCCAGGACAAGCCGGATCTGACGACTTTCCCGAACAAGATCGTCTTCCAGCTCAACGACACCCACCCGGTGATCGGCATCCCCGAGCTCATGCGCATCCTCATCGATGAGTACGGCTACGACTGGGATACCGCGTGGTCCATCACCACCAAGACCTTCAACTACACCTGCCACACCCTGCTGCCGGAGGCCCTTGAGGTCTGGCCGGCCAGCCTGATCGGCGAGCTGCTGCCGCGTCACCTTGAGATCATCGAGAAGATCAACGCGCAGTTCGAGGACGAGCTCAAGTCCAAGGGCGTCGACAAGAACACCATCAAGGACATGGCCATCTACACTGGCGACGCCGTGCGCATGGCCTACTTGGCCACCTACGGCGGCTCCCACGTCAACGGCGTGGCCGAGCTGCACTCCCAGCTCCTGAAGGACGTCACCCTCAAGAACTTCTCCGACGTCTACCCGGACAAGTTCACCAACGTGACCAACGGCGTGACTCCGCGTCGCTTCGTCAAGCTCGCCAACCCGCGCCTGTCCGACCTCATCACCGAGGGCCTCGGCACCGACAAGTGGCTCTCCGACCTGGAGATGCTCAAGGGCCTCGAGCCGCTGGCCAAGGACGATGAATTCGTCAAGAAGTTCGCCGCCGTCAAGAAGGCCAACAAGGTCGACTTCGCCGCCTACGCCAAGCGCGAGTACGGCTTCGAGCTCGACCCGAACACCATGTTCAACACCATGGTTAAGCGCCTGCACGAGTACAAGCGCCAGTCCCTGAAGATCCTGTCCGTCATCTCCACCTACGCCGACATCAAGTCCGGCAAGGTCAAGGCCGAGGACGTCACCCCGCGCACCGTGTTCTTCGGTGCCAAGGCCGCCCCGGGCTACTACCTGGCCAAGATGACCATCCAGCTCATCAACAACGTCTCCCGCGTGGTCAACAACGATCCGGACGTCAAGGGCAAGCTGGCCGTGTACTTCCCGTGGAACTACAATGTGCGCCTCGCCCAGCACCTGATTCCCGCCACCGACCTCGACGAGCAGATCTCGCAGGCCGGCAAGGAGGCCTCGGGTACCGGCAACATGAAGTTCGCCCTCAACGGCGCGATGACCGTCGGTACGCTCGATGGCGCGAACGTCGAGATCCGTGAGCGCGTCGGCGCCGAGAACTTCTTCCTGTTCGGCATGACCGTCGACGAGGTCGAGAAGAAGTACGCCGAGGGCTACAATCCCGCCTCCTACTACGAGGCCGACCCGCGCCTGAAGCACGCCATCGATATGGTGGCCGACGGCACCTTCTCCAACGGCGACCGCAACGCCTACTCCCCGCTCGTGGCCGACTGGCTGACCAAGGACTGGTTCATGACCTTGGCCGACTTCTCCGCCTACATGGACATCCAGTCCGAGATCGAGGCCCTCTACGCTGATGAGCTCGAATGGAACCGCAAGGCCCTGCTCAACGTGGCCAACTCCGGCTACTTCAGCTCCGACCGCTCCATGGAAGACTATTTGGAACGTATCTGGCACACTGCTCCTCTGGCCTGACGGCCGCCGGAGCAGCGCGCCGGCTACGTGCTGGTTTCTACCTCGCGGCTGTCGCCGCTCGGCGTCGCCTACGGGAAGCCCACCGGGCTTCCCGCTTAACGGCTCCGCGTATCTGGCACACTGCTCCTCTGGCCTGACGGCCGCCGGAGCATAAGAAGCCCCGCAACCGACATCCATCGGTTGCGGGGCTTCTTGCGTTGAAAGACCGCCCTATCAGGCTTCGGCCGGGGCGGCTTTCGCCTCGTCATCGGCCTCATCCTCGGCCTTATTCAGACCTAGGTCGACCGGCGAGGAGCTGTTCTCCCACGGCTCCTCCCACGGATCGTAATCCGGGTTCTGCTGCTTGTAGATGTACAGGCCAACAAGCGCGGCGAGCAATCCGCCGAACAGCAGCGCGAAGAACTTCCAACCGTTAGAAGACTTGTTCTCCATGACGGCTCCTTTCCCTAGGGATCGTCTGGTCGGTATGCCCATTCAGACCGACTCTGCTCCCTATTCTAGGCCGCTGTTTGTGACGATTGGGTGGAATGACATTCGTGGGCGATTCATCCGCGCCCGTCTGCCCTTGGCCGGCTCGGCATCTTCGCGGCGCGTGGAACGCATCCGAGACCTTCGATACAGTGGGCTGCATGCATATTCCTACACAACGGGAGATTCGATACCAGTGGGAGCGCGGTGGTCCGGTGATGACCTGGGCGCTGATTGTTGCGTGCGTGGCAGTGTGGCTACTGGAGGTATTGTTGGGATTTATTGCCCCGGGCCTGAGGGCTTGGTTGATGTACCTCGGCATGGCGGCTCCGGTCAGACTGGTGGCTGAGCCGTGGACGCTCATCACCTCGATGTTCCTGCATGCGCCGAACTCGCTATTGCATATCCTGTTCAACATGATTGCTCTGTATTCCGTGGGCCCAGTGCTGGAACGAATGATCGGCCACTGGCGGTTCTTGGGACTGTATGTGATTTCCGGCCTTGGCGGCTCCCTGGGACTTATGGTGTGGGCTGCGGTGGCTCCGGGAGGCATCGGCTGGCAGATGGCAGCCTATGGGGCTTCTGGAGCCTTATTTGGCCTGTTTGCATCATTGCTGGTGGTATATCGCCGTATCGGCGCCGATATCCGCTCCATGTTGATCTGGATGGCGGTGAACTTCGCCTTGCCGTTCGTGGTCGGTGGCGTGGCGTGGCAGGCGCATGTCGGCGGCTTTGTAGTGGGTGGAATACTCACATGGCTGCTGGTGGGTGGTGTGCCGGCGTGGCGCGGTAAAAGCCTGAAATGGCGCATGCAGGTGTACGGCTGGGCCATGGTGGTGCTGGTCATTGCGTTGATTCTGTTGTGCAATATGGCCAATCCTTACGGGTGGATGAGTTTCGGCTCCCTGCACTGATATGGCTTGATATGGCTGTAAAAAAAACGATTGATGCCGGGTATTGCGGAACATGCAGTGCCCGGCATCAGTGTATGTGCGGAAAGCGGCGATGTGGATATCGTCGTTCGGCGAGTGGGTGTGTGCCGTATGAAGATATCCACAGTAATGAGATGCGCGCAATGACGAGTTGTCCACGATAATGAGTTATCCACAATGGTGACTTGTGCACAAGTGTGTAGAAAAGTGCATAAGACTGTGGATAACTTATGTGGATAAGTTAGGAATGCCGCGGTATTATTGGGTTTGTTGCAGTGGATAACTCGGGTGTATAACTGTTCCCTCGCTGTGGCGATGTATGCCAAGCCAAAGTTATGCACGAGATATACACCGAGAAACGCCGCTTATCCACCACTTATCCACATGGTTTTCCACATTCGGTGGAAAACTACATGGGTGTAATTCATCCACAGGCTGTGGATAACGTAGTGGATAAGTCGTGGATAAGTGGTGGATAGCTGTGGATGAACAGGCTAAGGCACGAAAAAGGCCGACCTCCGCATACGGGAGGTCGGCCTTTCTCATAAGAATTAAGGACAACCTAACGATAGAAAAAAACAATCTACCGATAGATAAGCGCAACGAGCCGGAACTCAGCGCCATCCCATCGTCATCAGGAATCCGATCATGATCAGGGCGAAGCCGATGCCGAGGTTCCACGCACCGATGTTCGGAATCGGCCAGGAACCGGACGGGGAGAGGTAGTACACCACGCACCAAATCAGGCCGATGATCATAAACGCGCAGAACAGCGGCACGAACCAACGCGGGTTCGACTTGGTGCCCTTAATGGTTTCTTCAACGCGCTTGGTGTTCTCCGCCTGGCGGTTCATCATACGCTGCATCTGCGGGGTCAGCGTGGCCTTATCGGCAGTGGCGTTGAGCACGGCCTGCACCTGCTCCATATTCACGCCGTAAGCCGCGCCTTCCTCGGCAGAAGCGTTCTCTGCGTTCTGCTCGGTGTCTTTGCTGGCGGTCTCGTCAGCAACGGTGCTGGATGAGGTCTCGCTCTGCCAGTCCTTCTGGTTGTTCGAGTCGGTTTCGTGCAGCTCTTCGTCAGCCATCAGCATAGTCTCCATTCAATAGGCTAAAAGTCATAATAGTGGCTACACTCGAAAGCGGCGACCAGAGTCGGCAAGAAGACAGGAAATTCATGGCCAGACATGTAGGTAAGCACGGTGCACGGCACTCCCTATGGGGTGGTGTCGCGGTATTCGTCGTCATTGCCTTGACCGGTTTTCTGCTGAGCACCAACGTGAGGGTCAATCGTACGGTTGCCGCCACCAACGATACGGCCGATCTGGTGGAGCAAGGCGTGGACGAGGCCAACCAGCTGCAGCAGGACGTCAGCGATCTGACCAAACAGGTCGCCAATCTTACGGACGCGCTCAAGGCCGATGGCACCGATGGCACCGATGGCACCGACAGCACACAGAACCAAGGCAAGGACTCCAGCAATGTGGATTCCAGCCTGATGCTGCCCGCGCTCAGCGGCAGCGGCGTAACGGTAACGCTGGATGATTCTCCGTTGTGGGAGAACGCAGTCAACAACAACGGCACGACCGCCAATATCAACGATTACGTGATCCACCAGCAGGACGTCGAATCGGTGGTGAATGCCTTGTGGGCCGGCGGTGCCGATGCGCTGATGATTATGGATCAGCGGGTGCTGTTCAATTCGGCGGTCATCTGTTCCGGCAACGTGCTGTCGTTGCACGGTAAGAAATACTCGCCGCCGTTCACCATTTCCGCGATTGGTGACCCTCAAAGACTTCGCGCAGCGTTGAACGACTCCGAAGCCATTACCATTCTTAAGCAATATGTGACCGCGTTTGGCATTGGCTACAAGGTGGAGAATGCCGAGGACCTTCAGTTCCCCGCTACCGCCGCCTTGCTGCAGCAGTTGAAATATGCCACGGTCGATACGTCAAAGACCACAGATGAGGAGCAGACTCAGCAATGAGACACGGCAGGCACAACAGCGGCGTACCGGCGCCCATTGATCTCGCGTCCGTGTCGGACGTACAGCCCTTCCCCGAGGACGATGCCGCACGAATGGCGGCAGACCCGGCCAACGCCAGTAGGGCAAGGTCCCGTCGTGCCGCAGTACGCGGCGCGTCTTCGCCCCAGCGGAGCCCGGTCTGGCAGGCACTCGGCATCTGCGCCGAACTGCTGATTACCGCTGCCGTGATTTGCGCCCTGTACATCGTCTGGCAGATGTGGTGGACCGGTGTCGAGGCGGAGCGAGCCCAGAACGAAACCACCCAGTCCGTCGACTGGAGCGACCCCAGCAACAACGGGGGAACGGTCACCATCGCCAAAGCCCAGGAGGGCGATGCGCCGGTACAGCCGAAAGACGCGAAATATGGCGACTTGATTGCGCAGATCTACATTCCGCGCTTCGGCTCCCAATGGCACCGCAACATCGTGGAAGGCACCACGCTCGAGCAGCTCAATCGCCACGGTCTGGGCCATTACGACACCACCCAGATGCCGGGGCAGGTCGGCAACTTCGCCGTCGCCGGCCACCGCAACGGCTACGGGCAGCCGTTGGGCGATGTGGACAAGTTGCAGGAAGGCGATCCCATCATCGTTCGTACCAAGGATTACTGGTACGTCTACCACTACACCCGGTACGAGATTGTGCTGCCCACGGACGTGCATGTGATCGCCCCCAATCCGGAAGACTCCACTGCCAATCCCACCAAACGCATGATCACACTGACCACCTGTGAGCCGAAATACTCCACCCCCACCCATCGATGGATCAGCTATGGTGAGTTGGCGTACTGGGCCAAAGTGTCCGACGGTGTGCCCAAAGAGCTGGCTACTACTGATTCGTCCGGTGCAGTGATGTTCTCCACCACCGAAACCCCCTCGATCGCTTCCCGCATTGGCTCGCTGGACAAGGTGGTATTCGGCGCGCTGGTAGTGTGGCTGGTTCTGTTCATTGCCGCTGCGGTGGCATGGCGCTGGCCGGTGCTGCGCGAGATTCGCGCGGGTGAGCGTCGCCGTCCGGATGCCAGCATCTATGGCGGACTGTTGCGTCTGCAGCCCGGCGTGGCACCGATTCGATGGTTGCTGCTGGCTCTGCTGCTGTTCGCAGCCGCCGCGGCGCTGTTCCAGTGGGGATTCCCTTGGGTCGCCGCCAATATCCCATTCCTACAGCAGATGTCGAACTTCGTGGCAGCGAGCTGACGGCATCCTAGTACTATGGCTTGCAGTACACGTCCCTCAAGGAGAGCCCTATGACCGATTCCGCGCATATTTTGGTGGTGGATAACTACGATTCCTTCGTCTACACGATCGTAGGCTATCTGCAAACCCTTGGCGCCACTGTTGATGTGGTGCGTAACGACGCTATCGACCCAGCCGCGCCGGGTATACTGGACGGTTACGATGGCGTGCTGATTTCTCCCGGCCCTGGTGCTCCGGCCGAATCCGGTGCCAGTGAGGATATGATTCGCCTGTGCGCGGCCAGCGGCGTGCCGATGTTTGGTGTGTGCCTGGGCTTGCAGGCGCTCGCTGAGGTGTACGGCTGCACTGTGGACCATGCGCCCACCATCATGCATGGCAAGACCAGCTTGGTGGAACATATCGATGACGAGATTTTCGAGGGCGTGGCCAACCCCATGACCGCCACCCGCTACCATTCGTTGGCCGTCGAGCCCGATTCGGTGCCGGATACGCTGGTGGTTACCGCGTGGACGCAAGGCGACCACATTATTCAGGGCGTGCGTGTCAAGGGCAAGCCGATGTACGCCGTGCAATTCCATCCCGAATCCGTGATGACCCAGGACGGCTACCGTCTGCTGGCCAACTGGCTTAAGGTCTGCGGCCAAGACAACGCCGTGGCCAAGTCTGCCGGCCTCCAGCCCAAAGTTACGAAGTAGCTTTTCCGCGCGGCGATACTCTCCCCGGAATGTGTCGCTAGAACGAGGCTTGCGTACTGGTTTTGCGACGCTTCCCGGGATTGTTGCGCTGGGATAGCTCTTTATACAGCAAAGGGGAGGGGCGCAGAAGCCCTTCCCCTTTGTGTTGCGTGTATGTGTTGCGCTATTTGCGTTGCATATGCGCAACACATACACGCCCGGCGCTTACTTGCTACTCACCGGTTCACTCACCGGTTCCGCCCCCGTTGCCAGTACCGTTGCCACCGTCTCCGGTACCGGTACCGCCGCCAGTGCTGCCGGCCTTCGTGGTAATGGTGACGGTCGATCCCGCATCTACCTGGCTGCCAGCGCCAGGATTGATGCTGACTACCACAGCGGTGCTGCCGGTTGGACCATTGGCCTGAGCCTTGAGGCCCACGGCCTTGAGCATGAGTTCGGCGGTGACGTAGTCAGTGCCAGCGGTGATATTCGGCACAGCGACCTTCTCCTTGCCCGTGGACACCCAAATGGTGATGAACCCGCCCTGTGCGATGGAAGAGCCCGAATCAGGGCTTACACGGGTAATCAGACCGGCCTCCACCGTATCGGAGCTCTCCTGCTCCACAGTGAAGCTGAACTTGCCCTCATACTGCTGTAGCACGCTGTCCTTCGACTGACCGACCAAATTGCTCGGTACGGTGGTCATGCCGGAAGAAACATATATGGTGATGGTGGTGCCCTTGGGAACCGACTGACCGGCGGCAGGATCGGTTTTCGTCACCATATCCTTGGCGATGTCGGCGCTGTCTTCGGTTTTGACGGCGGCGTTCACCTTGAACCCGGCGCTTTCCAGAATGCTGCGCGCCTCTTCCTGGCTGCGTTCCTTGACATCCGGAACCTGAGTGGACTGCGGGCCTGCGGAGAACCACACCTTCACGGCAGATCCCTTGGCCACCTTGGAGCCGGCGTCCGGGCTCATCTTGGTGCAGGTGCCTTCCGGCTCGGTGGAGTCGGTGTCTTGCTTTTCGGTCATCTTCAAACCCGATGCCTTGAGTTTGAGCTCGATGCTGTCCTTGGATGTGGAAGCGTTGCACACCTCAGGGATGGTGACGGTGTCTTCCGAGGACTTGTTGCTGGAGCCGTTCATGGCGAACACGATGCCCACAATGACAAGCACTGCAACAATCGCTGCGATCACCGAACCGATGATGATCTTCTTGCGCTTCTTGGCCTTGGCCGCCGCCGCACGCTGCTGCGCACGGGACTGCAACGCCGCTGAGTTGGCACCATTGGCCGGTGGAATCTGCTCGAACTGACCGGTCACCGGGTTGAATGCTTGGGTGGGTTGCTGATGCGGTTCCACCGGCGTGGTGGGCAAATCACGTTCGGCTTCCTTGCGGGCCTTCATATTCGACAGGTCCGTCAACGGGTTGAACGCGGCCGCCACCGGCACGCCGCCGTTCATGTAGGTCAGGATGTCGGTCTTGAATTCGGAGGCCGTGGCATAGCGATTCTGGCGGTCCTTGGCCATGGCCTTGGCGCAGATCGAATCCCACATCTTCGGCAGCCCCGGCACCACGGCGGATGGCGGCGTGGCGACTTCGGAAACATGCTGGTAGGCGATGGCCACGGCGGAATCGCCGGTAAACGGCGGGCGGCCGGTGAGCATCTCGTAGAGCACGCAGCCGGCGGAATACAGGTCGGAACGCATGTCGACGGTCTCGCCGCGCGCCTGCTCGGGAGAAAGGTACTGTGCGGTGCCCACCACGCCCTGCGACTGGGTCATGGTGGCTGCGGAATCGTCCAGAGCGCGGGCGATGCCGAAGTCCATGACCTTGACCACGCCCTGCTCGGAAATCATGATGTTGCCGGGCTTGATATCGCGGTGGATAATGCCCATGCGATGCGAATAGTCGAGCGCGTTAAGCACGCCCAACATCACCTGTTCGCAGTCGCGCTGGCTGAGTGCGCCGTTGACCTTGATGATGTCGCGCAGGGTCTGGCCCTTGACGTATTCCATGACGATGTATGGCAGACGCTCGGCATCGCCGCTTTCGGAAGAAACCAGTTCTTCTCCCGAATCGTAGATGTTCACGATGTTCGGGTTGTTCATCTGGGCCACGGCGTGTGCTTCGCGGCGGAAACGGGCCAGGAAGATGTCGTCGTTGGCCAGATCGGCGCGCATGATTTTCACGGCCACGGTACGGCCCAGACGGGTGTCAAGAGCCACGTGGACCTCGGCCATGCCGCCACGACCGATGAGCTGGCCAAGCTGGTAGCGTCCGCCGGCCAATGCGGTGGGCATACTGGTGCTCATTGCTTATTCCCTCCCAATCTTGAGGCCGGGGCCTCCAAAACAATGCGTGGCGTGCTGGTCACTCGGCGCGGCAGTCGATTGCCGGACGTGGCCATGGCGGTGTCGGCCATTTCGGTCTGCTGATCCAGCAGACGGCGTTCGATGCGTGCCAGCGTACGGGACACCACCAGCGCGTCTTTCGGGCGATCCAACGGGTCCTTGGCCAGCATCGACATGACAAATTCGCGTAACTGGACGTCCACCGAGTCCGGCAGCGGAGGCACGGGATTGTTCACGTGCGCTGCGGCGATATCGACCGGAGTGGTGCCGGTGAACGGACGATGCCCGGCAAGGCCCTCGTACGCCACTACGCCCAGTGAATAGATGTCCGATTGCGGCGTGGCCTGCTGGCCCTGCGCCTGCTCGGGGGAGATGTATTGTGCGGTGCCCACCACCATGCCGTCCTGGGTGATCTGGCCCTGACCCGTGGAGTAGCTCACACCGAAATCGGTGATCTTCACTTCGCCGGTGTCGGAAACCATGATGTTGGCCGGCTTGACGTCACGATGAATCACGCCGTGCGAGTGGGCCACGAACAGGCCTCGCGCGGTCTGAATCAGGATGGGCAGCAGTTCGATGGGATCCATCGCGCCCTTGCTATGGAACAGGTCCGCCAACGATTTCGAGGGGATGTATTCCATAATCAGAAAGCCGATGCCGTCATGCTCGTAGTATTCGAACAACGCAGCGATATTCGGATGCGCCAGATTGGCGGAATTATGGGCTTCGGCACGCAGGCGGCGTAGCTTGGCCTCGGCGTTGGTCACGTCCGAGCGCAGCGCCTTGATGGCCACTTCACGGCCGAGCTGAATATCGTAGCCTTTCCAGACCTCGCCCATACCGCCTTGCGCAAGACGCGAATCAAGACGATATCGGCGGTGAATAAGCTGTCCTTCGATAAGTTTCACTGCTGCAAAGCCTCCTGCATCATCGCGCGCATGATCGGGCCAGCGGCGAGCGAACCGTACACATCTGTGTTATGCACCAACACCGCGACGGCGATTTGCGGATCGTCCGCCGGCGCGAAACCGATCACCCAGCCGTCGATGGCAGAGTTGTCGGTACCGATTTGTGCGGTACCGGTTTTGGCCGCCACCTTGATGCCGTCGATGGCCAGCTGCGGATTGGCCTCGGTCACCACGCTTTCCATCATCGTGGTGAGCTTGTCTGCGGAATCCTTGCTGAACGCATTGGCCATGGTCTGCGGCTTGGTCTGCGAAAGCACGGTGAGATCGGCGGCGCGCACACGATCGACCAGCGTGGGCTGCATCAGTTTGCCGTTGTTGGCGATTGCCTGCGCGACCATCGCCATCTGCAATGGCGTGGCCGTGGTGTCGCCTTGGCCGATGGACGCCAGCGCAAGCTTGTCGTCGGTCGGATCAGAGGGGAATGCGGACGCGGTGGCCGTCATCGGGGTGCCCGTGGATTCGGTGCCGTCAATGGTGATGGTGCTGCCGAAACCAAGCTTGGTGGCCATGTCCGAAACCTTGCTCGCGCCGAGTTTCACGCCAAGCTGGGCGAACGCGGTATTGGACGACCATGCGACGGCCTCTTGCAGGGAGATCTGCCCGTTTACGCCATCGGCCTGTGCCTCGTCGTTCGGCAACTGTGTGGCGGTTCCCGGCAAGGTATAGCTGGCGCCCGCAGGAATCTTCGTGTCCGTCTGATAATCGCCGGTTTCCAGCGCAGCCGAGGCGACGATGGTCTTGAACGTGGACCCTGGTGGGTACAGCTGCGAGGTGGCGCGGTTGATTAGAGGGCTATTTTGGCCCGCAGAAAGTTCGTTGTAGGCCTGAGACGCGGCTTTGGTGTCATGGGTCGCCAGTTTGTTCGGATCATAACTGGGCGTGCTCACCATGGCGAGGATACGGCCGGTGTTGACTTCGATGGCCACCGCCGCACCATCGCGCGTACCGAGCTGATCGTAGGCAACCTGCTGCAGCTTGGGGTCGATGGAGGTTTCGATGGACGCGCCCTGATTCGTAGTGCCGGTGAGCATGGCCTTGGCCCGCTGCCAGATCAATGAATCGGCCTCACCGTTGAGCAGCATGCTGCGGGAGGCTTCCAGGCCGCGATCGGCGGTCTGGTTGATGGAGAAGAAGCCGGTGACCGGAGCATACAGAGGACCGTTGGAATAGGTGCGCAGGTATTTGAACGCGTCGTTGACCGGTTCGGATTTGGCCATGACCGTGCCGTCCGAGGCCAGAATGGCACCGCGGTAGGCACCGAGCTGGTGGTACAGCGAACGGGCGTTGCGCGGATCGTTGTTCAGCGCGTTGGCCCGTACCGCCATGATGATGGTGGACGACAGGCCGAGAATCACGAACAGCGCTACCACGGCGGTGAAAAGCTGACGAAGATATTTGTTCATACGCGAGTGCCTCCGTTAACGGGAGGAAGCGGGGGAATCGTACCGGTAGGCGTGTACGGTTCATCGGCGCCGGCATACGCCGGAGTGGTGGTATCCACGATGGGCTCGGCGATGGGGGCCGCAGCAGAGCCCGCAGAGGTCACAATTGCGGGCACTTCGGGTGCCTCAAGTGTGTCTGGCGCGTGCTTGGTGATGTCCACAATGGGGTCGTCAAACGATTCCGACTCGGACTGCGACGCCGTAGCCGACGCGCTGCGAGGCTGAACGATCGGCTCAGTGGCGCGGGCCCGGGCCTCAAGTTCCTTGTTGCGCAGCACGGCCAAAGCCTCGTACTGGAACGTATCCGAGGTCAGCTCCGGCTCGGGCGCATTGGCCGAATTCGAGATGATGATGAGCAGGGTCGCGAGAATATAGTTGGCGATCAGACTGGAGCCACCGGCCGCCATATAGGGCAGGGTCAGACCGGTCAGAGGAATCACCAGCGTGATGCCGCCGACCACGGTGAACACCTGGAAGGCCATGGTGAACACCAGTCCGGAAGCGAGCAGCTTGCCGAAGCCATCCTTGATTTTCATGGCGGTGATAAAGCCGGAGGCAATGATGAGCAGGTAGAGCATCAAAATGGCCAGGACGCCCATCAGACCGAGTTCCTCGCCCAGAGAGGCGTAGATGAAATCGGAGTTCGCAAACGTAACGAGCGAAGGATGGCCTTGGCCGAGACCGGTGCCGAGCATGCCGCCTGATGCCAGGCCGAAAATGCCGGTGACCAGCTGCCAGGAGCCGCCGGGGGTCTTGTTGTATTGCTCGTTGCTGAACGGGTGCAGCCAGGCATCGACTCGCTGACCCACGTGGCTGAACATGCCTGCGGCCAGCACGGCACCCGCGGCGAACGCGATCAGACCGATGATGATCCAGCTTTTACGGCCGGTGGCCGTGTACAGCATGGCCACGAACATGGCGAAGAACATAAGCGAGGTGCCCAGATCATGCTGCATGATGAGCACGCCCATCGAGGCGATCCACACCACGATGATCGGGCCGAGATCCTTGATACGCGGCAGCTGCAGACCGAGCATCTTCTTACCGCCCACGGCCAGCTGGTCGCGATGGTCGAACAGGTAGGCGGCGAAGAAGAACGCAAGGAACAGCTTGGCGAACTCGCCCGGCTGGAACTGGCCCAGTCCCGGAATCCTGATCCAAATGCGCGCGCCGTTCACTTCCTGGCCGACAAACGGCAGCATCGGGGCGAGCAGCAGCACCAAGCCCACCACCATCGACACGTAGGAGAAGCGCCGCAGCACGCGGTAGTCCTTCAGGAAGATGATGAGCAGCGCGGAAAGCACGATGGCGATGCACAGCCAGATCAGCTGACGTTGGGCAACCGCCCAACCTTCGCTCTGGTCAATGCGAGCGATCATGGTCACGCCGGTGGCGGTCAGCAGTAGCACGCAAGGCAGAATCGACTGGCTGGCGTACGGCTGGAAGCGCACAATCAGCCCCCACAGCACCAGAAACAGCACTACGGCCAATGCCAGCATGCCGGCGTATTGCATAGGGAATTCGCCGGCGGTGCGCTGGAACATCTGGATGAACGCCAACGCACTGATTGCCATGGCAATCAGCAACAAAGAAATCTGACGTAGACGGGTAACGATCATTGAGAATCTCCCGTGGCCGCGTTGTCGGCCGCTCCGATACCGGATTTATCCGAGGAATCGGATGAGCTTGACGAACCGGACTTGTCTGACGAGGAGCCGGACTGGCTGGACGAATCCTCGGTGCTGTCCTTGGAATCGCTCTGGGAGCTGTCTTTGGAACTGTCCGGGGAATTGGACGCCTCGGCCTTCTTGGCGGCGTCGGCTTCCTGCTGCTTGGCCAGTTTGCGCATTTCGGTGCGGATAATACCCACATGCGACTGCGCTTCGTCCAACGAACCGACTGTGATGCCTTGGCTCAGCTGGTCACGCCATGTCTGAGGCAGGTCCGCGGTGGCGATATTGGTGGTCTGCACTTCGTGCGAAAGCTCAAGTCCAAAGAGATTGGTCGGCACGCCACGATAAATGGCTACGGTGCCGTTGCTATCTCCCACGTAGTAGTGCGTCTGGCTCC
>ULPS01051219.1_pt1 | contig 27249 bp, 24 predicted proteins | sample 1953711 | NCBI WGS metagenome assembly ULPS01 (sample SAMEA4835635, study PRJEB28245) | human gut metagenome | biome: gut microbiome; material: fecal sample | place: Denmark | collected 2008 | reverse complement strand
GCTTAACTGGCTAAAGCCATATAATATTACTATAAAAGGCATCCGACCAGCCACCGGATGCCTTTTATAGTTGTTATTTTTATTATTTCATATCTACAAAAATATCTGCCAGTGCAGCAAACTGTTCCAGGGTAAGAGCCTCACCTCGGATATTCAGTGGAAGTCCACATTCCGTGATTGCCTGCTCAACCTGTTCTTTGGTAAACTGCAGTTCCTGTGAATTTTTTAATCCGTTTGCCAGTGTCTTTCTTCTCTGGTTAAAAGAAGCGCGGATAATACGGAACATCAGCTTTTCATCCTTTGCCTGTACCGGCGGATTCTGATGTCTGGTCAGCCGGATCACTGCACTGCCAACCTTCGGTCTCGGCATAAAACAGTTCGGCGGAACATTTGCCACGATCTCCGGTTTTGCATAATACTGTACTGCCAGTGATAAAGCACCATAATCCTTGGATCCGGGACCTGTCTGCATTCTGTCTGCAACTTCTTTCTGAACCATTACCGTAATGGAATCTACAGGCACATGACTTTCAAACAGTCCCATGATGATCGGTGTTGTTATATAATACGGCAGATTTGCCACAACTTTGATCGGACGTCCCTGATTCTTTTCATCTGCGATCTTCCGGATATCTGTCTTCAGGATATCACCATGTATCACAGATACATTATCCCACTCTTTCAGCGTATCCTGAAGAATCGGGATCAACGCGTCATCAATCTCAACTGCAGTAACCTCTCTGGCCGCATCTGCCAGATACTGAGTCATCGTTCCGATTCCTGGTCCGATTTCCAGTACAAAATCATCTTTTGTAATTTCAGATGCCTCAATGATCCTGTCCAGAACACGGGTATCAATCAGAAAATTCTGACCAAACCTTTTCTGGAACACAAATCCGTACTTTTGAAGAACTTCAATGGTATATTTCGGGTTTCCAAGATAAGGTCTAGTCATAATTTCCTCCTGTTACTTATGCTCATTTTAATTTTTCAGCTGAAATCTTTCTCGTAAAGTACCATGTATCCGTCAGGATTGACTTTCTTCTTGCCTATCAGCTTGCGAAGTCCGCCTTTGGATTTTGCAATGGCATTATCAATGATTTCTTTGACAGCGCCTACATTCATCGGCTGATCTTCTTTCTGGCTTGTACTGATCAGATTATACAGTGCAAGCATACCCATCTGATCAATAGTATATCCATTTTCTCTTGTGTACACTTTTGCAAAGTTAACAAGCTCATCATTGGTAAATACCGGAATATTGATCATAGATGTAAATTTGGATGTAAATTTCGGGAATCTCGCAATCAGTTTACGCATACCGATCTTTTCATCTTCGATGATAACGATCAGACCGTCTGTACGGAATTCCATTGCTTTGTTCAGCTGATTTACTGTTTCTTTGGTAAGCTGATTTGCGTTTTCGATAACCAGGAATCCTCCTGCCATCTTGCTGACGATCTCTGCAATATTCTTGCCATTGATCTGATCTGCAAATACATAGGCAACTTTGGATGCATCCAGATTCAGCTCTTTGCAGATTGCAGGAATCAGACTTGAGATCAGGCGGGTTTTTCCGGTTTCACGACCACCCATAACAATCACGTTACCTGTTCTGGATGTTTTATCTGCAGCACCCATCTGTACATCACAAAGTGTATCAAGGATCTGTTCTTTCAGTCCAGGTACTTTTGCAAAGTATGTAAAGAGCTTCTCTTCATCCTCTGTAAGTACTTTTTCCCTCGGAATGATATCTTCTGCATTTTTCTTAGGCTGCATAGAATCGATCAGCTGTTCCATTTCTTCTTCTTCTGAAACCGGTTTTTTTGCTTTTTTCGCAGGTTTGGATTTCTTAACTTCTCTGACAGGAATCTCCATTGTCTCTGCATTATCAATATCATTGAGGAAATCCATTCCTTTCAGCAGATCATCCTCATCTTCATAACCATCTTCTTCTCCGAAATCTTCATCATCTTCCATCAGAGAATCAAATTCATCTGTTTCCGGTTCTTCCTGATCATTCTCATCGGATTCCGTTTCATCCTGTTCCGGCTCGGCTGCTTTTCCTGCCGGACCATTCATAAATTCATCCTCTGCACTCTGAAGATCTTCTTCGGACATATATTCTTCATCGTCCTCCGGAACAGTTTCCTGAACCTCTTCAACTGGTTTCTTTGCCGGAATCGGTCCTTTCGGAATTTCAATTCCCTGGGCAGACGCAGCTGCAAGGATCGTATCTTCAAGATTAAATTCAAAATCATCTGAAGATGCATTTTCTGCACCTGGCAGGCAAATATCCGGTGCTTTTGGAATTTCTATTTCTTCAGGATTATCCAAATTCATATTCTTCATGGATTCCGGAATTTCAAGCTCCGGCATTTTCATTTCAACCGGCTGTTTTTCTGTATTCTCAGCCGCTTTATCTTCCTTCTCAGCTTCAACATTTTCAGCAGGCTCAGCTGCTTCCAGAGTATCCTCTGATTCCAGTATCTCCGTATTTTCTCCGGCAGTCGGTTCTTCCGGACCGCTCTTGATCTCCTCTTCGGTAACCTGCTCGATCATTTCTTCCATATTGCTGAAAACAGACTGTCCTGGATTCTTAGGCGGATGGATCATTGCATCTTCCGGCTCAAGTTCCGGAACATTCACATCAGTCTCATCAGAAGAAATGTCTTTGATAAGTTCCTCCTGGACTTCTTCCGGAGCTTCCTGTTCTTCTTTCATGAAATCTTCTTCAGTTTCTTTCTTTTTGTTTCCACTGAAGATATCTCTGATACCTTTCGAAATTTTTTCCTGAAGACTTTCTGCACTGTTGACATCTCTCTCATCGATTGCTACGCTCTCGATCACAGGTCCGTCCTCTTCTGCAGTTTTCACTTCCTGCGCAGGCTTTTCTTCATTGATAGAATCCGCATCTTCTACAGGTGTAAGTTTTGGAATAAACTGACTGTCATATTTTTCTTTTTCTTCTCCCGTCAGCATTCCCATTCTGTTCTTGAGATCCAGTGCCTTCATAACGTATTTTCCGTCACTGAACCAGAGAACCATTTCATCACAAAGACTCAGACACTTCTGAGTGTCTCCATTCTGATAATACAGTTTTGCCAGTTCATAGGACCACCGCTCTGTAAATTCTTTCTCTTTGTATTCTTCCAGGATTCTGATCTGTTCATCCAGAGAAACCTGTTTTTCCTTGCAGATTTTGTACTTGAGGATATATCTGGTGTTATCATTTGGTGCAACCTCCAGAAATTCCTCATAAAATTCTTCTGCTTCGCTGATATCCTTCATCTTGAGGGATACTTCAATTAAGCGATATAAAATATTTTTGCCAATCGGTGCTCTGTGATAAGCCAGAAGGAAGATTTCCTTACTGTCTTCGTATCTTTTATTTGCTGCATAGATTTCTCCAACAACACATAAGGTACGAACATTCTTAACACGACGCCAGTCAATACTGTCTACCACTTCCATAGCATCCTTGTAATTTTTCTTTTCTACAAGGCGATTTATTTCTTCAAGTTTGATCCGAAATTCCTCTTTATCCAATGCATTCACCAACTTTCCAATATTAAAAACAGTGTAACATATGCCATAATGCTTGTCAAAATGTGATAACCACAAAAATACTTTAATTTACAGGGTTAAACACTTCTCCTTTTACAACTTTGAAAACTTTGTTAATATGAAACTGGTGGCTTACAAAATCATCCAGTCCCGTACAAGTGATCAGCGTCTGTATATCATGAATGCTGTCCAGCAGATATGTCTGTCTGTTGCTGTCCAACTCTGAAAGTACATCATCCAGAAGAAGTATCGGCGTATCTTTGATTTTTTCTTTTACCAGATAGATTTCTGAAAGTTTCAAAGACAGGGCCGCTGTTCTCTGCTGTCCCTGTGAACCAAATTTCCGGATATCGATTCCGTTTACCATAAAACACAGATCATCTCTGTGTGGACCGGCAGATGTCATTTTCATCCGCATATCACGTTCTCTGTTTTTTTTCAAAGTTTCTTCAAAGCATTCTGACTCTGTACTCGGTTCATAAATGACCTCAAGATGTTCTTCTCCACCCGTCAGATTACGGTGGATATCCTGAATCACATCATTCAGGTCTCTGACAAAATCCCGCCTTTTTTCAATGATCTTTTTTCCGTACTGCAACATCTGAATATCCCAGATCTCCAGTGTTTCCCGCAAAGAAGGATTCTGGTAAAGATCTTTCAGAAGACGGTTTCTCTGATTTACGATATGATTATATCCTGCCAGATCCGTCAGATATATCTGGTCAAGCTGGCATAATTCCAGATCCATAAATCTCCTTCTCTCACCAGGTCCGTTTTTGATGATATTCAGATCCTCCGGTGAGAAAAAAACAAGATTTACGATTCCAAATAATTCCCTGGCTTTTTTGATCGGCAATCCATTGATTGCCACGCCTTTTGCCTTATTTTTACGAAGATGCATGTCGATCTTATACGAAAGCTCATCCTTTTTTACCATCATTCGAATATGAGATTCTTCCTCTCCAAAACGAATGATTTCTTTGTCTTTACTTCCTTTATGTGATTTCGTTGTCCCACAAATATACACAGATTCCAGAATATTGGTTTTACCCTGCGCATTATCTCCATAAAAAATATTGGTTCCTTTATCAAAATCCAGCTGCAGATCCTGATAATTTCTGAAATTCTTAAGTTCTATCGATTCTATATACATAATTATCTGATGACTTTGATTTCCTGATCTTCAAAAGTGATCACATCACCTTCATAAACCTTACGGCCTCTTCGCTGGTCAACTTCACCATTTACCTGAACAAGACCATCCTGAATCGCATACTTTGCTTCCACTCCGTCTTCTACGACTCCGGCAAGTTTCAAAGCCTGTCCGAGTTTTATAAATTCATCTCTGATTTTGATTTCCAAATCATTCACCTCTTATCTGGACTGATTCTATTTTTATCTATTCTGATTCTGACTGATATTTACCGGCAGGATCAGATATGTGTAGTTTTCTTCATCATCTCTGATAAAACATGGTGCTTTCGGGTTCATCAGATACATATGAATTACTTCATCATCTATAACTTTCAAAGCATCGATCAGGAATTTCGGGTTGAATCCGATGAGAATATCTTTACCATCTTTTTCAATATCAATCTCTTCATTCATGGAACCCATAGCAGAATCGATTTTCAGTTCCATGCTATTATCTTTGATCTCGATTACGATTGGTTTTTTGTCGCCTTCTCGTACCAGAAGTGTTGCTCGGTCAATACAGTCAAGGAATTCTTTTTTGTTTACGCTGACTTTTGTATCGTAATCACTGGAAAGCATCTGATCAATGCGGAAATATTCTCCTTCGATCAGTCTGGAAACAACCATCGTCTGATCAAATTCAAACAGAATATGATTTTTTGTAAAATAGATACTTACCTGATCGTCAATTTCACCGGACAGGATCTTGCTGATCTCACTTAATGTTTTTCCCGGAACAACGATCTTGCGATCTGAATATTCTTTTTTCAGAGGCATCTTACGGATAGAGATACGATGACCATCCAGAGAAACAATTTTCAGACAATTATCCTTTATTTCAAATAATTCTCCAGTCATCAGGCGGTTATTTTCATTAACTGCAATGGAAAAGATTGTCTGACGAATCATTTCTTTCAAAGTAAACTGAGAAAGAGTCAGTGATTCATCTTTTTCAATAACCGGAAGATATGCAAAATCTTCGCCTGCTTTGCCCGGAATTGTAAATTTGGCTTTTTCACAGGTGATCGTAGCTACGAAATTGCTGTCTGTGGTAATGGTTACATCATTATCCGGAAGTCTTCGAATGATTTCATAGAAGATTTTTGCATCAAGAGCAACCATACCTTTTTCTTCAATATGGCCCTCAACGATTGTTTCAATACCAAGTTCCATGTCATTGGTAGTAAATTTGATCTGGTTTGTTGTTGCATCCATAAGAATACATTCAAGAATTGGCATTGTTGTTTTGGATGGTACAGCTTTCAAAGATATATTTACGCTTTTTAAAAGATTACTTTTGGAACAGATGATTTTCATGATGTGTATAACTCCTTTCCTGTTTCAGAATTGGCTTTATAAATAAAAATATATAAAGAAATCCGCCGTAGCCGCCTTAGGGGGGTGTGAATATGTGAAAAAGTCTTTCAAACCTTGAAAAACGGGGATTTCTTTACTGTATAACTCCGTGTATAAACGACTTTCAAAGTTAAAATTGTGTGTGGAAAAGTCTCTTAACCTTGTGGATTAATTTTTTTCCTTAACGTATCAATGGAGTTTTTGAGGTTATCATTTGTCTTTAATTCGTTCTCAATCTTTTCTATCCCGTGCATAACTGTGGTATGGTCACGGTCTCCCAGATTTTTGCCGATTGTTTTGAGCGAAGTATCTATAATATCACGGCACAGATACATTGCAATCTGTCGTGGCATAACGATTTTGGAGCTTCGTTTATTGCCGCAGAGATCTGCAACTGTTACGTGATAATGCTCAGCAACTACAGAAATAATGTAATCTGGAGTGATTACCTTCTGTTCATCCGGTGAAATAATGTCTTTTAATGCCTGTTCGGCAAGTTCCAGGGTTACTTCTTTCTTTTCCAGTTTGGAGCTGGCCATGACTTTGTTGAAAGCACCTTCCAGTTCTCGGATATTGGATTTGATATTTGTTGCGATATATTTGATGACTTCTTCGCTGATATTATAGCCTTCCAGTTCTTCTTTTTTATGAAGAATAGCCATTCGTGTCTCATAATCCGGAAGGGTGATATCTGCGATCAGCCCCCATTCGAATCTGGAACGGAAACGTTCTTCCAGGATTTCCATATCTTTTGGCGGTTTATCAGAAGATATGATGATCTGTTTTTTCGCACTGTGCAAACTGTTAAAGGTATGGAAAAATTCTTCCTGTGTAGATTCCTTTCCTATAATAAACTGAATATCATCGACAAGAAGAACATCGATGTTTCTGTATTTTTCACGGAATTTGGACATTGCTGAGTTGTTTCCGTTTCGGATCGTTTCAATCAGTTCATTGGTAAATTCTTCACTGGTAACATACAAAACTTTGCTGTTTTCATCGTGCTCAATAATATAATGAGCGATGGAATGCATAAGATGGGTTTTACCAAGGCCGGCACCTCCATAGATAAACAGCGGGTTGTATGTATCTCCCGGAGATTCAGCAACTGCAAGGGCTGCGGCCTGTGCAAATTTATTATTGTTACCGACGATAAAGGTATCAAAAATATATTTGGGATTGAGGTGAGCTTCTTCACAGCGACGGTCAATATCGGTAAGACCTGTTTCTGCTGCAGCATTAGTATAAGAAGAAACTTCTTTTTTGGGTGCCTCATCAGGAGATATGAATTTGACTTCGCATTCATCCATGCCGGTTATTTCGCAAATAGTAACCTGAAGGAGAAGCTTATACTTCTTATTAAGAAGGTTTATTAAAACAACCTGTTCTGAAGGAACAAGAATCGTAATCACATTATCCTTGACATCATAGACTTTTAGCGGCTTCAGCCAGGTATTAAAGGCAACATCGCCTACATCGTAATCTGCTTTAACGGTTTGCAGAATTTTATCCCAATTTTCAATCACTTTATCCATGTTTCTATCTCCTGGTTTTTTGAAAGTTTATAGAATAAGTCAAAAGACATAAATATCCTTTTATATATTATAATAAATTCGCGTGATTAGCAACGGTTAATTGGGGGTATAAAGGGGGAAAATTCACAGGTTACGGGGATAGTTTTCCACTTTGTCCACATGTGTATAACCATGAAATGGTGGATAAAATGCCATAAGTTTACATAACATAGGAAATAGTGGAAAAATGACTATGGGGATTGTGTATAAGTGTATCCACACTGAAAAAGATGTAAAATAAAGGTTTTTTTGAGTATGTTGTGTAAAAAACAGTCGAAAAATGGGGATAAAAACACAGGAAAAATTAGAGTTATCCACAAGTTATCCACAAAAAGTGGATAACTTTACGTTAACCATAACTTTCCACATAGATGTGTGGGTTAATCCACAATTGGCTGAAATGCTGATATTTCTTGAGATTTTTAATATTTTGGCTTGACGAACAGGGGCATTATGAATATAATTGAAATGATGTTCTAGGAAAATATTACGAATACGCTATAATAGATAAAGGAGGTGCTTTACCTATGAAAATGACATTTCAGCCAAAGAAAAGATCCAGAGCTAAAGTTCATGGATTCAGAGCTCGTATGAGCACAAAGGGTGGCCGTAAAGTATTAGCTGCCAGAAGATTAAAAGGAAGAAAACAGTTATCAGCCTAAAGATATAAGACCGCAGTTGATGTGGTCTTTTCTTCTATAATGAAAAAAGGAGGATTCGATGAAATATTCAGAGTCCTTAAAGAAAAACAGAGATTTTCAACAGGTTTACAAGCGTGGAACATCAAAAGCAAATCGGTATCTGGTGATGTACGTGCTGTCTAATCAGCACATGATGAATCGTCTGGGAATATCAGTAAGTAAAAAAGTAGGGAATAGTGTGGTTCGCCACAGACTCACCAGGTTGATCAGAGAAAGCTATCGTTTAAATGAAGAAAAATTTGACAGAAATCTTGATATTGTAGTGATCGCCCGTAATTCTGCAAAGGACAGAAGTTATCAGGAGATTGAGAGTGCCTTTATGAATCTGGCACAGAAGCATGCAATTGCAGGAGGAACGGATGAAGAAACTTCTTATTAAAATGATACGACTCTATCAAAAATATATTTCACCGATGAAGAGAACGAAGTGTCCTTATATTCCCACATGTTCTCAATATGGTTTGGAAGCAATCGAAAAATATGGTGCGCTTAAGGGAGGATTACTTGCAGTATGGAGAATATTACGCTGTAATCCTTTTTCTCATGGAGGATATGATCCCGTACCATAAGGTGGATGAGGTGGTTTCAGGTAACTGCTTCATAAGATTATCCAGGAGGAACTAGAAAATTGGAAAGTATGATTTTGGCTACTAAGAGTGGTACCCCGATCATTGGTCAGATTGCAGTTGTAATGGGATGGATCATGAATGCAATCTACAAAGTACTGGATATGGTCGGAATCCAGAACCTTGGTCTTTGTATTATCATTTTCAGTATTCTGATCTATCTTTGTATGACTCCTCTGCAGATCAAACAGCAGAAGTTTTCTAAACTGAGTGCGATCATGCAGCCTGAGATTCAGAAAATTCAGAAGAAATATCAGGGTAAAAAAGATCAGGATTCTATGATGAAGATGCAGGAAGAAACACAGGCAGTATATCAGAAATATGGTGTATCTGCGACAGGAAGCTGTGTACAGCTTGCTATCCAGCTGCCGATTCTGTATGCTCTGTATCAGGTAATCCAGAACATTCCTGCATATGTTGGCAGTGTTTACAATGTATTCAATGGTGTCTGCACAAAGATCCTTGCAGTAGATGGATTTACAGATATCATCAATAATTTTATTGCAGATAACAAAATGACACGAGTAAGACAGGTTACAGATAATGCAGATTCTATCGTAGATTTCCTGTATGCTCTGTCTCCATCACAGTGGAAATCCTTACAGGATATCAGCCAGTTTTCTGGATTTTCAGATCAGATCAGCAAGACTGCTTCTGAAATTCAGAAGATGCAGACATTTGGTGTTCTGAACATTGCTGATCAGCCACTGAGTTATATCAAAACAGGATCACTGATCCTTATTATTGCAGCTCTTGCAATTCCGCTTCTTTCATGGGCTACACAGATGCTGAATCTGAAGCTTATGCCACAGGCAGCGACGCAGAATGGCAATGATGATAACAATGCCATGGCAAGTTCCATGAAGACGATGAACACAGTAATGCCTCTTATGTCCGCATTCTTCTGTTTTACCTTCCCGGTAGGTCTTGGTATTTACTGGATCGCCAGTGCGGTAGTAAGAAGTATTCAGCAGCTGCTTATCAACCGCCATCTGAATAAGATGAATATCGATGACCTCGTAAATGAAAATATGAGAAAAATGGAAGCCAAGAGAGCAAAAGAAGGACTTCCGCCTCAGAAGATCACAAACCAGGCTCATCAGAGTGCCAAAAATATCAATAAAGTAGAAAAAGGCATGAGCGGTACTGATGAAGCAAATCGTGCAAAAAAAGTAGAAGAAGCTTACAAGAATGCATCTCATGCAAAAGCCGGAAGTATCACAGCCAAGGCAAATCTTGTAAGAGATTTCGAAGAACGTAATAAGAAGAAATAAGGAAAGGAAGGTCGGGTTTTTACTATGGATGAATATATGCAGTTTTCAGCCAAAACAAAGAATGAGGCAATTACAAAGGCATGTATTGAACTGGGTGTATCCAGTGATCAGCTTGATATTCAGGTAGTCAGCGAAGGAAGTTCCGGATTTTTTGGAATCGGAAGTAAACCGGCAATTATCAAAGCTCGTAAAGTAGATGATAATTCTGAAGAAAAAGAAATCGAAAAAATCGTTGATTCTGTTAAAATTAATGCTTTTAAAGAAGATACCGTAAAAGAAACACAGAAATCTGCACCGAAATCCGTTTCCAGACAGAACGATGTGAAACCGGAGACTAAGACAGAAACCGCAAAAGCATCAAAAGAAGAAAAACAGCCGAGACCTGCAAAAGAAAAACCTGCAAAAGAGAAACCGGTAAAAGAACAGAAAGAAAGACCGGCGAAAGAAAAACAGGTAAAAGCATCAAAACCGATCGAAATCATTACAGATCCGGAAGAAATCAAAGATATTGAAGAGAGAGCAGTTGTATTCCTTCGCGATGTATTTGGTTCTATGGATCTTGGAGAAGTTCAGATCACTTCAAAATACAATACAACAGACGGTTGTCTGGAAGTTGATTTTGAAGGAGAAGATATGGGCATCCTTATCGGTAAGAGAGGACAAACACTGGATTCTCTCCAGTATCTGACAAGCCTTGTTGTAAATAAAGGCAAATCCGATTATATCCGTGTCAAACTTGATACAGAGGATTACAGAAGACGTCGTAAAGAGACTCTGGAAAACCTTGCAAGAGGAATTGCCTACAAGGTGAAAAAGACCAGAAAACCTGTTGTACTTGAGCCGATGAATCCATATGAAAGAAGAATCATCCACTCTGCACTGCAGGGAAATAAATTTGTTGAAACAGTCAGTGAAGGTGAGGAACCTTACCGTCACGTAGTTGTTAAATTAAAAAGATATTAATATATGAATCTAAAAAAGATGTTATTCTAGGTGAAAGCGTGAATAACACGTCTTGACGTGTGTGCTTACCTGGGGTAACATCTTTTTTGTAAAGTTCTGAAAGCAATCGATTTTGTAAAAATAAATATTAAAATATCTGTGTTAACAGATATTACCATGGAGGAAATATGGACGCAACAATTGCAGCAATCTCTACAGCAATGAGTGCTTCAGGTATTGGTATTGTCCGTATCAGTGGCGAAAATGCTATGGATGTAATCGCGAAGATCTATCGTTCCAAAAACGGAAAAAAAGATATTCGTACAGTCGTTAGCCATACCATTCATTATGGATTTATCTATGATGGAGAAGAAGTTGTAGATGAAGTACTGGTTATGATCATGAGAGGACCTCACACATATACGGGTGAGGACACCGTAGAAATAGATTGTCATGGCGGTGTATATGCCATGAAACGCGTTCTGGAAACTGTTCTAAAAAATGGTGCGGTGATCGCAGAACCGGGAGAGTTTACAAAAAGAGCATTTCTGAACGGAAGGCTGGACCTGTCTCAGGCAGAGGCAGTTATGGATGTCATTCAGGCAAAGAATTCCATGGCACTCAAAAGTTCTGTCGAACAGTTAAAGGGTTCTGTACAGCGGGCTGTTAAAGAAATTCGTGCAAGACTGCTTCACCAGATTGCATATATAGAAACGGCACTGGATGATCCGGAACATTTTGACCTCACAGACTATCCACAGGAACTGCAGAAAATTGTGGAAAAAGAGAGTGAAAATATCAGTGAACTGTTGAAAACAGCGGACGATGGAAGAATGATACAGGAAGGAATCAAGACGGTTATCCTTGGAAAACCAAATGCAGGAAAGTCATCTCTTCTGAATTTTCTGGTTGGAGAAGACCGGGCAATCGTTACAGAAATTGCCGGAACGACAAGAGATATTCTAGAGGAATATATTTCTCTGAACGGGATCACGCTTCGCGTGATCGATACCGCTGGAATCCGTGAAACGGAAGATGTTGTCGAAAAGATCGGAGTCGGTAAGGCAAAACAAATGGCGGAAAACGCAGATCTGATCCTTTATGTTGTGGATTCTTCACTGCCGCTGGATGATAATGACCGCGAGATCATGGAATTACTTTCCGGACGGAAGAGTATCGTAATTTACAATAAAACAGATCTTGAGGCGGCTGTTGATATTGAAGAATTAAAGGAAAAAACAGGAAGCCCGGTCATTCCGGTATCTGTTGTGGAAGAAACCGGAATCAGTCAGCTGGAGGATGAGATTAAGAGGATGTTTTTCCATGGAGAGCTTTCCTTTAACGATGAGGTATATATTACAAATGCCCGTCACAAGGCCGCACTTGAAGAATCAAAGGAAAGCCTGAAGCTTGTAATGGACAGTATTGCTATGGGAATGTCTGAGGACTTCTTTTCCATTGACCTGATGAATGCGTACGAGAGTCTTGGACGCATCGTGGGTGAATCTGTGGGAGAAGACCTTGTAAACGAGATTTTCAGCAAATTCTGCGTTGGTAAATAAGAAGGGAAGATAAATAATGGAGACAAAAACACTGGAAAAAACCTGTGATATTGTTGTAGTAGGAGCGGGACATGCAGGCTGTGAAGCATCACTTGCCTGTGCACGTCTGGGGCTGGATACAGTAATGTTCACGGTAAGCGTAGACAGTATTGCCTTAATGCCATGTAACCCGAATGTCGGCGGCAGCTCCAAGGGACATCTGGTAAAAGAACTGGATGCGCTTGGCGGAGAGATGGGAAAAAATATCGACAAAACTTTTATTCAGTCAAAGATGCTGAACAGTTCCAAGGGACCGGCAGTTCATTCACTGAGAGCACAGGCAGACAAACAGGCCTACAGCACAGAGATGAGAAAGACTCTGGAAAATCAGGAAAATCTGACCATTAAACAGGGAGAAGTCACAAAGCTTCTCGTGGAAGAAGGCAAAATTACAGGAGTGCAGCTTTATTCAGGCGCAGTTTATCACTGCCAGGCAGTTGTACTCTGTACAGGAACGTACCTGAAAGCAAGATGTATCTACGGTGATGTCAGCAATTATACCGGACCAAATGGACTGCAGGCGGCCAATTATCTGACAGATTCACTCAAAGAGCTTGGAATCGAGATGTTCCGCTTCAAGACAGGAACACCGGCACGAATTGCCGGAAATACGATCGATTATTCCAAAATGGAAGAGCAGTTTGGCGATGAAAGAGTAGTTCCATTCTCATTTTCAACGGATCCGGAGTCTGTACAGATCCAGCAGAAGTCCTGCTGGCTGACTTATACAAACGAAAAAACGCATGAGATCATCCGTAATAATCTGGACCGTTCGCCATTGTATTCCGGTATGATTGAAGGTACCGGACCGAGATACTGTCCATCTATCGAGGACAAGGTCGTTCGTTTTGCGGATAAAAAACGTCATCAGGTATTTATTGAACCAGAAGGACTTTATACGAACGAAATGTATATTGGAGGCATGTCCAGTTCTCTTCCGGAAGATGTACAGGATGAAATGTACCATTCTGTTCCGGGACTGGAACATGCAAAGATTGTTAAGAACGCCTATGCAATTGAGTATGACTGCATCAATCCACGGCAGCTGTATCCGACGCTGGAATTCAAAAAGATCAAAGGCCTGTTCAGTGGCGGACAGTTTAACGGAAGCTCCGGATATGAAGAAGCAGCAGCACAGGGGCTGATTGCCGGAATCAATGCAGCCATGGAGGTAAAAGGCAGGGAACAGCTGGTTCTGGACCGTTCCGAAGCTTATATTGGAGTACTGATCGATGACCTGGTTACAAAAGAAAACCATGAACCGTATCGAATGATGACAAGCCGTGCAGAATATCGTCTTCTGCTGAGACAGGATAATGCAGATCTTCGGCTCCGTAAAAAAGGATATCAGGTTGGTCTGATCGATGAAGAAACATATCAGGCAGTTCTTCGAAAAGAAGAGGCAATTCAGAAAGAAATCGAGCGTACCGAACATGCAACGATCGGTGGAACACCGGAGGTCCAGAAATTGCTGGAAGAAAAAGGAAGTACACTTCTGAAATCCGGAACAACGATTGCAGAACTGATCCGCAGACCGGAACTGAACTATGAAGATCTGGCACCAATTGACAAAGAAAGACCGGAGCTTCCATGGGATGTGAAGCAGCAGGTAGAGATCAATCTGAAATATGAAGGATATATCAAGAGACAGCTGAAGCAGGTAGAGCAGTTCAAAAAACTGGAAGCAAAGAAAATTCCGGAAGACCTGGATTATGAAAAGGTTGGCAGTCTTCGTATCGAAGCAAGGCAGAAACTGGAAGAATACCGTCCAATCTCTATCGGACAGGCATCTCGTATTTCAGGCGTATCTCCTGCGGATATTTCTGTACTGCTGGTTTATCTTGAACAATACAGAAGAAATTCAAATTCCTGAGAATAGGAGGATATAATATTGTCTTATGATCTGAAAGTACTGGAGCAAGGATGTGAAGAACTCGGAATTGCTCTGAATGATACACAGAAACAGCAGTTTATTGCTTTTTATGAATATCTGGCAGAAAAAAACAAGGTCATGAACCTGACTGGTATTACCGAGTTTCAGGAAGTGCTGGTAAAGCATTTCCTGGACAGCCTTGCCTGTGTGAAGGCAGTAGATATGACAAAAGTCAGCAAAATTATGGATATCGGAACAGGAGCCGGATTTCCGGGAGTACCACTTAAGATTGCGTTTCCGCATCTGGAAGCCTGTCTTCTTGACTCATTGAAGAAGAGAGTTAATTTTCTCGAAGAAACCTTTGCTCTTCTGAAACTGGAAAATATTACTGCAATTCATGGCAGGGCAGAAGAATTTGCCAAAAATAAAGCATACCGTGAGCAGTATGATCTGTGCGTATCCCGCGCGGTTTCCAATCTGGCTACGTTGTCTGAGTACTGTCTTCCATATGTAAAAGTGGGCGGAAATTTTATTTCTTACAAGTCTGGCACGGTTCAGGAAGAACTGCAGCAGGCAGAAAAAGCAGTTAAGATCCTCGGCGGCAAGATTCAGGATGTGGTTTATTTTAATCTTCCGGATTCTGAAATCCAGCGTTCTCTCGTTGTGATCGAGAAAATGAAACCAACACCGGGCCGCTATCCGCGTAAGGCAGGAACACCACTGAAAGAGCCTCTTTCATAAACAGAAACTGTTTTTAGAAAAACTGTTTCAAAAATACGTTTTATTTTCACAAAATCATCACAGATTTATCCGATTTTTATCACAACTTCCTCATAGAATATTTTCAGAGCAGACGTTAAAGCCGGCTCATGATGGAAGATGCTTCCAGGTACCCCCTATCTCTGTTTCACCTGGAGGCATCTTTTATTTTGTAAATATTTGCAGAATACAATATTCTGTTTAAAGAAAAAGGAGGAGAGACTTGTGATTGAAGTAAACAATCTGGTCAAACGCTATGGAGACCATACGGCAGTTGACCACCTTTCTTTTAAAATTGAGAAAGGCAAAATCTACGGCTTTCTGGGGCCAAACGGAGCTGGTAAATCTACGACTATGAATATGATTACTGGTTATATAGCATCTACGGAGGGAACGGTAACCATTGATGGTCATGACATACTGGATGAACCGGAGCAGGCAAAAAAATGCATCGGCTATCTGCCGGAGATGCCGCCTCTTTATTTCGACATGACAGTAGGCGAATATATGAATTTCGTTGCTGATCTCAAAAAAATCCCAAAAGATCAAAAAAAATCCATGGTAGAAGAAGTCATGGAAATGGTAAAGATTACCGATATGAAAAACCGTCTGATCAAGAATCTGTCCAAAGGTTACAGACAGAGAGTTGGACTTGCACAGGCAATTCTTGGCTATCCGGAAGTAATCATCCTGGATGAGCCAACCGTAGGTCTTGACCCGAAACAGATCATTGAGATCCGTGATCTGATCAAGAGCCTTAAGAAGAAACATACGGTTATTTTAAGTTCGCATATTCTGTCAGAAGTCAGTGCTGTCTGCGATTATGTATTGATCATTTCTCATGGAAAACTGGTTGCCAGTGATACACCGGAAAACCTTGGTAAACTTGCAGAAGGTTCCAATACCTTAAATCTGCTTGTGAAAGGTGATAAAGATCATATTCGCATTGCACTTGGACAGATCAGTGATATCAAAGATATTAAGATAGAGGATGCAAAGGAAGAACATGCATGGAATGTAATGCTTTCTACAAAAGAGGATATGGATATCCGTGAAGAGGTGTTCTTCAAAATGGCAGATGCACACTGCCCAATTCTGGAAATGCAGTCGAAGAAAGTATCTCTGGAGGAAATCTTCCTTGAACTGACTGAAGATGATAAGAAGAAAAAGAACGAAAAAGAGACAGACAAAAAGGAGGGGGAAAATAAATGATCGCAGTATATAAAAGGGAGCTGAGAAGTTACCTTACTTCTATGATCGGTTACCTGTTCATATTTTTTATCCTGCTTCTGACAGGTATTTATTTTTCAGCATATCAGCTTGGAGCAGCATATCCGCGTTTTGAGTACACATTAAGTGCACTGACCTTTGTATTTCTGATCAGTGTACCGATCCTTACCATGAGAGTCCTTGCAGAAGAACGTAAACAGAAAACAGATCAGCTGCTTCTTACAGCACCGGTGTCTATTGAAAAAATTGTTTTTGGTAAATATTTTGCACTGGTTACGATCTTTGCGATTCCGATGCTGATTATGTGTCTGTATCCACTGCTCATGACAAAATTCGGAACAGTATCTCTGGGAGCAGCATACACTGCGATCCTTGGATTTTTCCTTCTGGGATGTGCAAATCTTGCAATTGGTGTGTTTATTTCCTCATTGACAGAAAGTCAGGTAATTGCGGCAGTACTGACATTTGTTATTCTGTTTGCTTTTTATATGATGAATGGAATTTCCTCTTTCTTCTCAGAAGGAGCACTTTCTACCTGTGTTACATTTGGACTTCTGATTCTGGCAGCAGCGATCATAATCTATACAATGATCAAAAACTTCCTGATCTCAGCAGTCATCTGTGTAGTTGGGGAGATCGCACTTGTCATTGTTTATGTTGTAAATTCCAGCTTTTTCTCAGGTGGAATCCAGAAAATTCTGGATATCTTCAACCTGAGCAGCCATTTTGACAACTTTGCAAATGCAATCTTTGATGTCAAAGGCGTTTTGTATTTCGTGTCTGTGATTGCAGTCTGCCTGTTCCTGACTGTACAGTCGATTGCCAAGAGACGTTGGAATTAAGGAGGTGGGAGACAATGAAATTTACGGAAAAACTGAAAGCAAAGAGAGCAGATAAGATTGAAAATCCGGCAAAAGAGAAAGCCAAAAAAGAAAAGAAACCTTTAAAACAGAAAATAAAGGATTCCATGAATAAAAAATACATCAAGAACGGTTCTTACAGTGTTGTTATCAGTGCTGTTTTTGTAGTGATCGTTCTTGTGGTAAATATGATCGTTGGTTCCCTTCCATCTAAATATACAGAAGTGGATGTCAGCGAACAGAAACTTTACAGTATCGGGGATGACACAAAGAAATTCCTGAAAGATCTGGACAAAGATGTGACCATTTATCAGGTCGTACAGAGCGGTTCTGAAGATGAAACAATTAAAAAGTTACTTGAGAAATATGAAGAAGGATCAGATCATATTAAAGTAGAACAGAAAGATCCTGTTGTAAATCCGAAATTTACGTCAGAATATACCAGTGATGATGTTGCTGCAAACAGCCTGATCGTGGTATGTGGTGACAGAAGCAAAGTTGTAAATTACAGCAGTATTTATGAATCTTCGATTGATTATAATACGTATCAGTCCACAACGACAGGATTCGATGGAGAAGGACAGATCGACAGTGCTATTTCCTATGTAACTTCCGAAGACCTTCCGGTTCTTTATACACTGGATGGACATGGTGAAAAAGACCTGGATTCTACTCTTCAGGAAGATATCCAGAAAGCAAATATTGATATTAAATCTCTGAACCTGATCACAGAAGAAAGTGTCCCGGATGATGCTGCGTGCCTGCTAATCAACGCACCAACTTCTGATATTTCCGAATCTGAGAAAGATGCGATCATTGATTATCTTGAAAATGGCGGAAAAGCTATGATCTTCTCTGATTATACAGAAGAATCCATGGATAATTTTGATGCGGTTCTCAAGAACTATGGAGTAGAGAGAACAGAGGGTATTGTAATTGAAGGCGATTCACAGCATTATGCGCAGATGCCTTATTATCTGGTACCGACAGTCAACAGCACCGATGCAGTCTCTGATTTTGCATCCAAAGGTTATTATGTTCTGATGCCTTATGCACAGGGAATCAAGAAGACAGATGATGTCAGAGATACCGTTACGATCAACAGTCTTCTGACAACTTCTGACAGTGCTTATTCCAAAGTAGATGTCAATAGTGGAACGATTGAAAAAACCGATGATGATATTGATGGTCCGTTTGATCTTGGTGTAAGTATTACAGAAACATTGGATAATGACAAAGAGACACAGATCGTTTATTATGCTTCTTCAAATCTGATGGATAGCCAGATCAACCAGATGGTATCCGGTGGAAATGAGCAGATGATCATGAGTTCTCTGAGCTGGATGTGCAGCTCGGATGAGACATCAACAATTTCTGTTCCGTCCAAGAACCTGCAGATTTCCTATCTGACACTGACTGCTTATGATGTAAGCTTCTGGAAGATCATGGTAATGGGAATCATCCCGGTAGTCTTCCTGGTAATGGGATTTATGGTATGGCTGAAAAGGAGAAAGGCATAAATGAAGAAAAAAACAGTCAAACTGGTTTCGGCAGTAGTCGTATTGGGAGTGCTGTGTGCAGCGTATGAAGGCGTAAACTTTTATGTTACCTCACAGGAAGAAAAAGAAACTGAAGAGAATGACACAAGCGTAGATTTGGTAAGTCTGGAGGCAGATGATATAACAGCAGTTTCATTTACCGCAGACCAGAATGAAGTAGAATTTGATAAAAAAGATGATAGCTGGACAGAAAAATCTGATGCGAATTTTCCGGTGAATCAGGACACGGTTGACAGTGCAGTCAAGGGAGTTGCATCCCTGACTGCTGACCAGGAGATTTCCGATGTGGAAGATATGAGTCAGTATGATCTGGATAATCCGCAGAATACCATTACGCTGACAACAGCTGATGGTGATACAAGTCTTCAGATTGGAATGGAATCTTCAAATAATCAGTACTATGTGAAAAAAGAGGATGATGATAAAAATGTTTATCTGGTATCCAGTACATCAATAGAGCCTTTTATGGGAACTTTGTATGATTTTGCGGAGAGTGGCACATTTCCATCCGTAACATCTGCTACGATCACAGATGTTAAAGTAGATAAAGAGAATAGTTATGAGCTTACACAGGATGCAGATAATCTGTTCTGGAATGTGTCTGATGGTAAAACTACAGAGAAGGCAGATACTACAAAAGCAGGAACTGTAACTTCAGCGATAGGATCTCTGGCATACGATAAATTTGTAGATTATAACTGCACCGACGATTCCAAGTATGGATTTGACGATCCGTATGCAGTTATCACTGTGAAGTATACCGAGGAAGAAGCTGTAGAGAGCGATGAGGATTCAGAAGAGTCCACAGATGCTGATACAGAAGAAAGCACAACAGATGAAGCGGCTGCAGATACTTCAGAAGATGCGGATGCATCAGACGAAGACTCTTCCGAGGATGAACAGGAAACACAGGCGGTAGAGAAGACGCTTACCATTTATGTGGGAGATGAGACCGGCGATGACCGTTATGTGAAAGTAGATGACAGCAAAGAAGTTTACACGATCACGAAAGATTCTCTGACAGATATCCTCGACAGTACAATGTCTGATTTCTACAACCTGACAGTAAGCTATGTTTCTTCCAATGATCTGGATTCCCTGGAAGTACAGAGCGCAGACGGAGATCATACAATAAACGTTGTAACGGAAACCGTAAAGGCAGAAGATGAAGATACCACAGACGATACAGATTCTGATACTACAGATGAAAGCAGTACAGAAACATCGGATGAGAGTTCCACAGATACAGACTCCTCTGATGAAAGTTCTTCTGATGATGAGGAAGAGACTACTACAACAACTTACAAGTTAGATGGCGAAGACCTCGATGAATCCACATTCACGACTTTCTACAATAAACTCATCAACATGACTGCACAGGAACGTCTTACTGAGGAGTATACTCCAGAAGGAGATCCGGCATATACCTTTATCTTTAAAGATAAAGACGGAAAAGAAACTACGGTGAAGTATTATGAATATGATACAAACTTCTATGCGGCGGTAGTTGAGGATAAAGTTTATCTGGTGAACAAGATGAATGTAAAAGATCTGGATGAAGCTTATCAGAAGATGGTGAATCCGGATACGGAAGATGCCGAAGAAAGTACATCCGATACAGCTACAGAAGAAAATTAAATTTATACGAACCTGCCCCGCGAGTTGCTCGCGGGGTATTTTTTTGTTTGCCAGTGGTAAAAAAATCTTCCTGGTGATAAAATAGAGTCGATTTTATAATAAGCGAGGAATCAGAGATGTTATATTTTTTAAATGATTATTCAGAAGGTGCACATGAAAAAGTCCTTCAGCACCTGATCGATACCAATATGGAGCAGCTTCCTGGATATGGAACCGACCATTACTGTGAAGAGGCAAAAGAAAAGATCAAGAAGGCATGTGGCTGTGAGGACGCAGAAGTCTTTTTACTGACAGGCGGCACGCAGACCAATCAGATTGTCATTGATACGATGTTACAGCCGTATGAGGGCGTTGTAGCGGCTCAGACGGGACATGTCAGTACACATGAAGCCGGTGCGATTGAATTTACCGGTCATAAAGTCCTGACACTTCCGGAAAAGAATGGCAAGATCTGTGCGGCGGATCTTAAGAATCTGATTGAGACATTTTATGGTGATGAAAATCATGAGCATATGGTATTTCCGGGAATGGTCTATATTTCCCACCCGACAGAATATGGAACACTGTATACAAAAAAAGAACTGACGGAGCTTTCTGCAGTATGCAGGAAATATAAAATTCCTCTTTTTATGGACGGAGCCAGACTGATCTATGGTCTTGTAAGTAAAGAAACAGATGTGACTTTACAGGACATTGCGAAACTCTGTGATGTATTTTATATCGGAGGAACCAAGGCAGGTGCTTTATGTGGAGAAGCTGTTGTGTTTACCGGAGACAGTATGCCGAAGCATTTCCTTACAAGAGTCAAACAGCATGGAGCCCTGCTTGCAAAAGGCAGACTTACGGGGGTGCAGTTTGATGCGCTTTTTACAGATGATCTTTATCTTGAAATTGGTAAAAATGCTATCGAAACAGCCGCCGTTCTTAAAGCGGGATTGAAAGAAAAAGGATATACATTTTACATAGATTCACCTACTAATCAGCAGTTTGTTGTTCTGGAGAACCGTAAGATGGAAGAATTAAAAAAAGATGTCCAGTTCAGCTTCTGGGAGAAGAAGGATGATACACATACGGTAGTCCGATTTGCAACCAGCTGGGCAACCAGAATGGAAGATGTAGAGAAACTTCTTTCTCTGTTATAGATTGTAAAAAGACCTTTTTTATCGTATAATATAGATATTCAGGTGATGGAAAAAGGGAGGTAGAACATGAAGAAACACAGCAAACGTCTGCTGACTGCAGCAGCACTGGTTATGACAACAACTGCCACTATTCATATTATAAATAAAGTGATTGCAGCATCCGCCTGTCTGAAGGAAATGCTGGACACTGATGTAAGAAATTATTATCATTGGCGCTTTGGTGATATTTATTATACAAAAAAGGGCAAAGGAAGCCCGATCCTTTTGATCCATGATATGCTTCCGGGTGGTTCCGGATATGAGTGGGGTAAGATCGAGGATGATCTTGCACTGGAACATACGGTCTATAACCTGGATCTTCCGGGATGCGGACGTTCTGAGAAGTCAGGAATAACTTATACAAACTTTGTTTATGTACAGGCTATCTGCGATTTTATTAAAAATGTGATCGGAGAGAAGACAGATGTTATCGTGAACGGATATGCAGTATCTTTTGTTGTGATGGCATGTCACAATGAAAAAGATCTGTTCAACAAGATTATGATGGTAAATCCGGTCAGTCTTTCAAGTCTGAAACAGATGCCTGGAAAGAAAGAAAAACTTCTCCGTAGATGTCTGGAAATTCCGGTGTTTGGAACATTGGTTTATCACATGGTCGTATCAAGAGATGCTGTTAATAACGAATTCATTGAGAATTATGCATTTGATCCGTTCCATCCGGACAGAGACTTGCAGGATGCATATTATGAGGCAGCGCACAGAGGCGGCTGTTATGCAAAGAATGTTTATGCAAATAAAGCATCTAAATATATGAATATTGATATTACCCGTGGACTGAAAGAAATCGATAACAGTCTTTATATTGTTGAAGGTGAAGCTGAGAACAATGGGGAAGCAATCATAGAAGCATATCAGAATGTCAATCCATCGGTAGAAGCTGTTACGATTAAAGAAACAAAACATTTTCCACATGTAGAAGCACCGGAACAGTTCCTGGAACAGGTTGGAATCTTCTTCTGACAGAGCTGACTGTTTTATCTCAGTCGAGAAGACTCCCACCTCTTTCAGGTGGTGAGTAATAGCAAATTTGTCTCAGTGGGAGTCCAATCTCCGACTGAGATAAACGCTCCGCGAGGATGCGCAGTGATTCTGTAAAGAATATGTCAGCTTACGCTGACCAGAATCACGCGCCAAGTCTCACGGATGTTCGACTTGAAAAAAAAAAGGATAAAAGAAAGAACTCATGCTTATGTTGATTTTCACAGTAAAATGTGATGAATAACACAAGAGCAGGAGTTCTTTTTTTCTGGAGAAGTGAGGGTACATTGCCCTACTTCTGTCGTTTATATTTCGAAAGAGCCAGAATGATAGCAACAAATGCCAGAGCAAACATAACTTCGATTCCCAGAGATTTCCAGATATCTGTGGCAATATTGCCGGAAACGCTATGATATCTGGCGAGCGTTTCATTGATGTCCTCATACCAGTAGACTGGAAGAAACTGTGCTATTTTAAGTACTTTTTTATCCATAACACTCATTGGTACAAAAACACCGGACAAAAAGCACATGCCAAGAGAAACAATATTGGAAAGTCCATTGAGCATGTTGCTGTTTTTTACAAAAAGTCCGAGCAGATAAGACAGAGACAGCGAGACCATCATCATCACAAAGGTATTCAGGAGATAATAGGTCAGAACACCGGAAGCCAGGAGATCTTTTTGATACATGACAATTGCACCTGTGACGGCGATCAGCCATAAACCGACTCCGATCGTAAACATGGCAAGCAGTCCTTCAAGGTTCTGCCGGCGAATGGAAACGGATGAAGCCTGCATACGTTTCTGGATATCTTCTTTCTGAAAAGCAAGAAGAATATAGCCCATGGAATAGCACAGAACAGCCAGAAACAGATAGGGAACATAACGGAAATAATAGGTATATGCCGGTGTTTCGGAAGTGGTTTCGGTGTCCTGATACATGGAAACCCTGGAAGAAGGCTGTTCCAGAGCGGCTTTTGCAGCTTCTTTCTGAGAAAAACCAGAAGCAATGTATGTGCGCACATTATTCAGCCATGCATTGATCTGCTGGTCTACATAAAATGAAGTATAGGATCCGGGAATCTTTGTGACGGAAATCGGGTTATCCTGTACAATGCAAGTTTTATAGAAATCTTTTGGAATCTGTACAATATATTCTGCATTTCTGTAAAAAAGCTCTTCCTGCATAACAGAAGGATCACTGGAAATCTCAGAAACATTATGGATTGTTTTGAGATAGTCTGTTAAAGCATGAGAAAGAGTACTCTGATCATTATCTGCAACGGCAATATCCACTCGCGCTTTTTCAAAATCTTCCAGATGCTCTTTGCTGGCAGCTGCCTGAAGAGCCATGGCAACGGAGAAAAAAATAACCAGATATATGATCACCAGACCGATATTCTTTTTTAATATTTTCATATAGCCTTTAAATACTGTCATAGCGATTCCTCCTGATCAGTAAAAATGAAGCCATAACAAAAGCAGCGCTCATAACTGCAAGTGTGACAAGATTGCGGTAATAGCGGGCTGTATCATTGTAAACATTGATACAGTAAAATGCATCCGAAATCAGGGCAGCAGGATTGATGCGGTTGATGATCGGAGCATGTTTTTCTACGAGATCTTTCATGTTACTGTTCATGAGTCCTGCAAGAAAACTGCAGACCATGGAAATCGCAAGGATAACAGCAACTTTTATACCTTCACTCAGTTTGCCGAGACTTCCGACAAACAGCCCCACAGAAACACCGATCAGGCTTCCGAACAGTGAAATGATAAGCATTTTTCCTATTTGTCCCTGAAAATCCAGTTTCAGTATGATCCTGAGATAAATGAGTAAAATAATTACATCGGTATATCCGAGCAGAAAGGAAGTAATCTGCTCGGATAAAATCAGTTTGAGTTTATGGGTGGGAGTAACACAACGTCTTGCCGCCAGAGCTGTTAAATTGGCCTGTAACGTGATCGCGGCGCCAAAGCCGATAAAACATCCATACAGGCACGCCATGGCGATCAGAGCGTAAAAAAACTGCGAATTACCATCGATCGTTTTTCCACCCAGGGAAAGTTCCTGTACAAGATCGCGGGTATCTGCCATCTGTGAAAGTCCTTCCAGAATTCCGGAAGGATGTTTTTTCAGGATATTCTGTATCGTGTGCAGGTTGTTATTGTAACTTTCCAGAACAGACTGAAGGATACTTTCCGGAATGCCATGTGCATTAACTGTCAGAGACGGAGTCATTTCATTGTAATAGATACCAGAGATTTCCTTGTTTTTTAAAGCAGTAAGCGCTGCAGATTCATCCATCTCCTGAATGCTCAGAAGATCTGAATTACTTTTTTTAACCTGGTCTATGTAAAAGCTGAACAGTGGATTAGGGCTGGTTTCCTGCACCATAGCTACCTGAACGGTCTCAAAATCTGCATCATTCAGGTTTCCAAATGCAAAAAAGAAGAAGGTACCAAGAATCAGAGGAAAAACAAGCGGCCAGAAGGTCATATTAAAGTTACGTAATTTAACCAGAAGATTATACTTTATTAAATGCAGCATAAAAAATCCTTTCTGTGAATTTATGCATATTCATGTATAAATATACATAAATATTAATCACGAAGTTGTTTTCCTGTAATCTCCAGAAAGACATCATTCAGAGTTGGAAGTTCGGAAAAGACTCTTCCAAAAGTAATGTCCTGGCTCTGAAGGTAGTTCAAAAGACGAATCAGATTATGCTGAGCACCTGTGCAGCGGAGAGAGAGAATCTGATTTTCATAATGCACATCAAAAACATGAGAAAGATTCCTGATATCCTGAAGGTGTTTTTCTTCGAGAAGAATTGCTTCCACTGTGATCGTTTCGCCTGTTTTGATCATTTTCTTCAGTTCCTCAGTGGTTCCGGATGCAATTACCCGTCCGTGGTCCATAATTGCGATGCGGGTACAGATCTGTTCTACTTCCTCCATGTAGTGGGAAGTATAAATGATAGTGGAACCCTGTTCGTTCAGTTTCTGGATACCTTCGAGAATTTTATTACGGCTTTGCGGATCAACTGCAACGGTAGGCTCATCCATAATGATCAGACGAGGCTTGTGAGCGATACCGCAAGCAATATTCAGCCGTCGCAGCAGGCCGCCAGAAAGTTTCCCGGGGCGGGTTTTACAGTAATCTTCGAGCCCGACAAACTGAATTGCCTCATTGACCAGTTCTTTGCGGCGTTTTTTATCAGAAACATATAAACCGCAGAAATAATCGATATTTTCATATACTGTCAATTCGTCAAAAACAGCGACATTCTGCAAAACAATGCCAATCTGCTGTTTGACCTGATAACTCTCAGGGGTCATAGGCTGGCCAAAGACTTCGATCGTTCCTTTGTCATATTTTAAAAGAGAGAGGAGACAGTTGATCGCGGTTGTTTTTCCGGAACCGTTAGGGCCAAGCAGACCAAAAATCTCTCCTTCATGAATATCGAGATTCAGATGATTCAGAGCAACCAGATCACCATATCTTTTTACCAGATTTTCTATATGAATCATAATAACTCCTTCCATACAAAAAGTTTAAATCATGCGTATCTGACAGGGGCAGATATGCATAAATACCGGAAGCAGACAAGTGTTTCTTCCTGACTATACTATAAGATAAATTGTGTGAAATACCAAGTGCAGGATGTCACAGAAAAAGGATGACATTTGTCACTTTGAATAAACTGTGCGTCGCATTCTCGTTACTTCAGTGATGAGTTAGGCGCACTATTTTTTTGAAAATAAGCAGAACAAATGTTTGTAAATTCTATTTGCATATGGTATAATAAAAACATGGATAAAAATATGTTTAATATCAATAATAATGAACTTTCATATGGTAGAGGATATGTGTATTCCCTGCAGTATCATCTGGTATGGTGTACAAAATATCGGAAAAAGGTTTTAAAAGATGGTATTGATGCAGAATGCAAGAAAATGCTCTATGATCTTGCAGAAGAATACAAATTTCAGATCCTGGCAATGGAGGTTATGCCGGATCATATCCATCTTCTTGTAGACTGTAGACCACAGTTTTATATCTCGGATATGATCAAGATCATGAAGGGGAACATTGCCAGGCAGATGTTTCTTGCGCATCCGGAACTGAAGAAGGAACTTTTGGGAGGGCATCTGTGGAATCCATCTTATTGTGCAGTAACGGTGAGTGACAGGAGCAGGGAACAGGTATGCTCTTATATCGAAGGGCAAAAAGAAAAATAGTAATCAAAGCCCCATTTTTTATATTTGTAGATGGATAATTCCTTACTGGCTGTAAGGGATATTAACCAT
>ULPS01058395.1_pt1 | contig 27373 bp, 31 predicted proteins | sample 1953711 | NCBI WGS metagenome assembly ULPS01 (sample SAMEA4835635, study PRJEB28245) | human gut metagenome | biome: gut microbiome; material: fecal sample | place: Denmark | collected 2008 | reverse complement strand
GAATAGGAAGATGGATGGATTGATTCTTTGTATGTAGTTTTGAAGGTATATGAACATTTACAGATGGAATGAGAGGAACACCTGAGAGAATAATCTTTCAGGTGTTTTTTCATACTGTCATTGACAGGTACATTTTTCCTTTCTAAAATGTAGATACGATTATTGTCAAACAGCCATACAGAAAGGAGAAGTTTATGCAATCTTCAGATAATGATGGAAGAGATAGAGAATGTAATATAGTAAAAGAGAGCGCCACAGCATATGGTACAAGACCATTTGACGGGTATACGACAGAAGATTACTTTGCGCTTCCGGATGAGCAGAAAGTGGAGCTTATAGACGGTGTCTTTTATAATATGGCGTCACCTGGAGTTGCACATCAGGGAATTTCGATGAGCATGAGTGTTCAGTTTGGTAATTATATCAGTAAAAAGGGCGGAGAATGCCGTGTACTTGCAGGCCCGATCGATGTTCAGCTTGACTGTGATGATAAGACTATGCTTGTCCCCGATATTATTGTTGTCTGTGATGCAGACAAATTAAAGAAAGACCGGATCATGGGTGCGCCCGACTTTGCTGCGGAAATAGTTTCACCTTCTTCTCGGAAGAGAGATTATGTGATAAAGACAGCAAAGTACAGTGAGGCCGGAGTACGGGAATACTGGATTATCGATCCGGAGAGAGAACGTGTACTTGTCTATGATTTTGAAGGGGATTCTGTTCCGGCAATATATGGGATTGATGAAAAAATTCCGGTGAGAATATTTTCCGGAGAGCTGCTGATTGATTTCCCAGACAGTATCTGACGTTCAGATGTATTTCGGATGAATTTTATTTATAATTTTTACTGAGAAAAAAGAAAAGTCCGTTTTATAGGACATCCAATGTTGTAAAGTGTATTCAGTTCAGAAAACCGATAGAAAGATCATGGAGGTGTCGGATATGAAGGGATACACAACAGCAGAAGGATATATGGGATTTGTAAATGGAAGATACATGCTTTTCGCAAGCGAGACAGAATACAAAGAATACATGCAGGACTGATGTATTTCATCAGGGAATTTTATCATGAAGAGACAAAGACGGTAAATTTTGTAAGAGGCAAAGGCGGAAAATTTATAAAAACACTTGAATTGTTAGATATAATCTGATATTATATTTACATATTTAAAAATTGTCTGTGAAAACAGACGACGATAAGAGACAATAAATAGGGAGTCCGATGATGGACGACATGTTTATTGTCTCTTTTTCTGTTAGGAGGTAAAGAGTATGAAGAAATCGATGAGTATTCAGTTCAGATCTTATGACATGATCGAGAGGTTTTCAAAGGAAATTGCGGATATCAAAGGGGAGTTCGATCTTGTTTCCGGGAGAAAGACAGTGGATGCAAAATCATTTCTCGGAATCTTCAGTCTGGATCTCTCAAGGCCGCTCATGCTGCATGCGGTAACGGATGATGCCAGAGCCTTTGATGTATTCAGCAGATATCAGGCATAAATGGGATAAAAAAGAGCGTAATCTGTTTTTTGACTTGACAAACGTCCTCCATAAGGGTAACATATCTTTTGAACTTATTTTTAGGAGGAGTTTATTATGAAAATGTGGAAAAAAGCGGCCAGTCTGGCACTGGCTTCAGCGCTTGTTGTTTCCCTTGCTGCATGTGGAAGCAACGGAAGCGACGATTCAAAAGAAGGATCTTCTTCAGGTTCCGATGTATTTATGATCGGCGGAATCGGACCTACAACAGGAAACAATGCAATTTACGGTACAGCCGTTAAAAACGGAATCCAGCTTGCAGTTGACGAGATCAATGCAGACGGAGGAATCAACGGATATCAGATCGAGTATCAGTTTGAGGATGACCAGAGCGATTCAGAGAAGTCTGTTAATGCTTACAATACTCTGAAGGACTGGGGCATGCAGATGCTGGTAGGAACCGTTACATCTACGCCGTGTGTTGCCGTTGTTGAGGAGACACATGCAGATAATATGTTCCAGCTCACACCGTCAGCAACAACAGTAGAAGCAGTTCAGTATGACAATGCATTCCGTATGTGCTTCTCTGACCCGAGCCAGGGTACTGTTTCTGCAGATTATATCGCTGAGAACGGACTTGCTACAAAGGTAGCTGTTATCTATGACAGCTCTGACACATATTCAACAGGAATCTATCAGAGCTTTGCATCAGAGGCAGATGCAAAGGGACTTGAAATCGTAGCAGCTGAGGCGTTTACAGCAGACAGCAACACAGATTTCTCTGTACAGATCCAGAAGGCAAAGGATTCAGGCGCAGAGCTTGTATTTCTGCCGATCTACTATCAGCAGGCTTCCCTGATCCTGGCACAGGCCGACAGAGCAGGATTTGCTCCGGAGTGGTTCGGCGTTGACGGAATGGATGGAATTCTGGATGTGGAAGGATTCGATGCAAGCCTTGCAGAAGGACTTATGTTCCTGACACCGTTTACACCGGATGCAGATGATGAGGCAACACAGACATTCGTTGCAAATTACGAAAAAGAGTTCGGTGACACACCGATCCAGTTTGCGGCTGACGCTTACGACTGTATGTATGTGATCAAGGCAGCTGCAGAGAAGGCTGACGTCACACCGGATATGAGTGTTTCTGATATGTGTGATGCGATGAAGAGCGCAATGACAGAGATCACGATCGACGGACTGACTGGAAAACAGATCAGCTGGGATGCAGACGGAGAGCCGTCAAAAGAGCCAACAGTTGTTGTGATCAAGAATGGCGCTTACGAAGTTCTTCAGGCTGAGTAGTAAAAGGCGGGGGTTCCTGCGGGAGCTTCTGATCTGAATAATGTATGAAACCGGAGAGACTGGATTTGAATTATTTTGAATCCTGCCTCTCCGGTTTTATGCATTTTCAAGATAAAATTATTGCTTTTGTTAAGCCAGATATTTTTTGATCAGATAGACCGCAGGGACGTGTACATGGCGGAACACATCTCTGCGGTCTTTCTATAAAAACTTTTAAAAGGGTGGAGCAGAGCGCAGATCTGCTACGCTCTGATTCCCGTCTCTATGACGGACAATTTTAAGGAGCCGGTAAAACCGGATTTTACAGATATCCGCGCTTCTCAAGTGTGTTGAGGATATTTCTTCCTTCCTCGGTTCCATCGATGATCCTTCTTGCACGGACGCTGTCTCCGATGTTGATGATCTCGATGGAGTCGTCATCCTCAAAGGCCTCTCTGATCTGCTGAAGGACCGGATGTTCTGCCTTCATTCCCAGGCAGACAAAACCGTAGTCAAACGGAAGCTCTTTCTGCTCTCCGGCCGCTTCTACAAGGAAGTTGTCCGGACGGACTTCTTTGAGTGCGGTGTTCGGCATCTGCTTCACGCCGTACTTATCCATCAGAGTATTGATATCCACCTTGGATACAGGATCGATTCCGTTTCCGATGATTGGCATCATCTCCACGATGCTCACCTCAGCTCCGCGCGGAGCGAAGTACTCGACGACGTCGAGTCCGACAGCGCCGCCGCCGATGACAACGACTTTCTTTCCGGTCAGGTTTTCAGGATAGTCATGATTGTTGACATGTTCGATCATATCAAGAATGCTGTATACATGACTTCCTTCTTTTCCGAGGTTCTCATGGAGACCTGCGATCGGAGGCAGGAGCGGTGAAGAGCCTGTTGCATTGACAATGATGTTGGGCTTTAAGCTCTTAATGAAGTTGACGTCAGCCTCCATGTTTGTGAAGGCGAAGAGGTTCTTCAGCTTGTTTGTGCGGTGGATCATATAGTTCGGGAAATCAGAAAGTCTCTTCTTATCCGGGATCTTGGAGATTTCTGCTGCCAGGCCGCCGAGATAAGGTTTCTTCTCGATCAGGAAAGTGGTGCATCCTACTTCCGCAGCTGTACAGGCAGCTTCCATTCCGGCCGTTCCTCCGCCGACTACCACGACATTACACGGTTTGTTGATCTTATGTTTCTTATAATCTTCACCCTCGGCAACCGCAGGATTGATCGTACAGCGGATCGGGCGGTTGATCCCGATTCTATTTCCGGCACATCCGATGTTGCAGGAGATGCATTTGCGGATGTCACAGACATCGCCGAATTCTACTTTGTTCACCCATTCCGGATCAGCGATCAGTCCGCGGCCGATTCCGATCAGGTCAGCATCGCCTCTGGCGAGAATATCCTCTGCGACATGAGGATCGCGGATATTTCCCATTGTGACACAGGGCTTGTTGTATTTTTCCTTTACAGCTTTTGCCATATAAGCACGCCATCCGTCCGGGAAGTGGTTGGAGTCGATCTGATACTGGATCGAGCCGTTCAGACCACAGGAAACGTCGATGACGTCAGCTTCTTCCTGGATGTACTGAAGATATTCAAGGCAGTCGTCTAGTGTGTTGCCGCCTTCCATGAACTCGTCTGCGCTGATACGCAGGAAGATAGGGAAGTTCGGCCCGACCTGTCTTCTGACTTCTTCCATGACAAGACGGGCAAAACGTGCCCTGTTTTCCGGTGAGCCGCCGAATTCATCCGTTCTCTTGTTGGTGAGCGGAGAGAGGAACTGGCTCAGCAGATAAGAATGTCCTGCATGGATCTCCACTGTGTCAAAGCCGGCGGTCTGGGCGCGCTTTGCTGCCTCGCCGTATTTCTTTACGATCCGCAGGATCTCGTCCTTCTCAAGCGGACGCGGGATCTCTCCGCCTGCCTTGGAGGGAATGTTGGAGGCGGATACCGGCTGCATGTTCGTACGTGCAGACTGTGCGGATGCTCCGGCATGGTTCAGCTGGATGCCGATGCAGGTTCCGTGTTTATGGATTGTCTCTGTCAGTTTGAAGAGACGGGGAATGTAGTTGTCATGATCAATGCGCAGCTGCGTGGTTCCGTTGGAGCCTTCCGGCGAATCTACGCTGGCATTTTCTACCATGATCAGGCCTGTGCCACCCTTGGCACGCTGCTCATAGTAATTAATATGGAGAAAACTCATCTCTCCGCTCTGCTCACCGTAGTTTGTTCCCATGGGAGTCATCATGATCCTGTTTTTCAGGGTCATGCGGCGAACAGTGAAAGGCTCAAAAATATGTCTGTATTCTTTCTTCATAATAATAAGTCTCCTGTTGTGAATTTTAAACTGCCTGTTTCATGCCGGCGGCATCCTGTGAGTAAGATCGGGGTATCGTCATTACATTAACAATCCGTTTACAAGCTGTATTATAAGCAAAAACTAAATATAAAACAAATGCATATTTTGACGCAAATCTATAGATAATAACTATGATTTGTGATATTTTATATAAAAGAGTTCATTTTGAAAATGAGGTGGAAATCATGAATCTGAACCAGCTGCATTATTTCTCCAAACTGGCGGCAGCAGAGCATTACACAAAAGCGGCGGAGGAGCTGGGAATCTCCCAGCCGTCCCTAAGCCATGCCATCAGCTCCCTGGAACAGGAACTGGGCACCAGGCTGTTTGAAAAGCAGGGGCGCAATGTGGCGCTGACAAAGTATGGGAAGATCTTCCGGGAGTACGTCGATGAATCACTCCGAACGCTGGATGCCGGGATCAAGAAAGTGCGTACGCTGACCGGACAGACAGAAGGACTGATCGAGCTCGGATATATCTACACGCTGGGGAGCGAGTTTGTACCCGGCCTGGTCAGCGATTTTATCCGGACTCATGAAGAATTGAAGGTGAACTTCAGCTTTACTGTCGGAAATACGTCGGAAGTCATTCAGGGGATCAAGGACGAACGGTTCGACATTGGCTTCTGCTCCATGGCAGAGCGGGAGAGCGGGATACATTTCACACCGGTGGGGATAGAGAATCTGGTGGTCGTTGTGCCGAAGGGACATCCCCTCTCTTATGAAAAGGCGGTCGATCTGGAGCAGGCGGCCGTATATCCCCAGATCTTTTATACCGGGAACAGCGGCCTGCGGCCCGTGGTGGACCGGATGTTCGAGCAGATCAGGGTAAAGCCGAAGATCGCTTATGAGATCGAGGAGGACGGGTGTATGGCAGGACTTGTGGCTCAGAACTTCGGGATCGCGGTGATGCCGGAAATCCCGATCTTAAGGCAGCTGGGGGTGGATGTTCTCTCGATCCGGAACCAGCATGAGAAGCGGTTCGTCTATATGGCTTGGCGGAAAGATGCTTATCAGACGCCGATGGTGCATCGCTTTATCGAGTATGTGAAGCGGCGCGGGCTGTAAAGAATACGCGCTGCCCGCACCGGAGCGGTGGAATGAGACGCTTTATCTCAGACGTGGGAACCTTCCTTCTTTATAAAAGAGATGAAATTCTTTACGGCAGGGATCTGATAATGGTCTTTTAAGTATCCCATATATACGGTGTGGCTGAGGCTTACATCAGTCAGGTGAATCTTTTCCAGAGGAAAGTGGTCCAGGCTATCCACGTCTGCGACGAGAGCAATGCCGAAATTTTCTGCTACAAGGGAGGCGATAGCGTTTTCGTCGGGAGATTCGCAGATGACAGTGGGGGAGAGGGCGTAGGAGGCATAGGTGCGGTTCGTGAACCGTCCAAGTCCTGATGTCCTGTCATATCCCATGACCGGATAATTTTCAAGGTCTTTCAGTCCCGGATCTTTCTTTTTGGTGAGAGGATGTCCAAGGGGCGTGATGATGATCATCTCCTGTTTGAGGATGGGAACAAACTGGATGCCCGGCTCGTTTTCCACATAGGAGCCGAAGATCACGTCATACCGCTCCGACTTCAGACCGCTGACCATTTCTCCGGTATATGTCTGGTGAAAATTAAAACTGATCTTTTCGTTAGCGCTTTTGGCGAGAAATTTCCGAACAGTATGAGGAATATACTTCGCTGCAAGTGGGAAAACATAGGCGATGTCCACATGACCGGAGCTGCCGGAGAGTTTTTTCATCTGTTTTTCAGCCAGCTGTACGTCTGTGAGTATCCGGTTCGCGTGTTCGAGAAAAAGTCTTCCGTATTTTGTCAGTTTGACGGTGCGTCCTTTCCTCTCGAACAGGATGATCCCCAGCTCTTCCTCGAGATTGGCAATGGAACGGCTCAGAGAAGGCTGAGAGATATTCAGACTTGCCGCGGCAAGCCTGAAATGTTCATATTTTGCAACGGCCTGAAAATATAAAAGCTGGTTAAGCGTCATTACGGAGCTCCTTTCTTTTTTAGTCTGAAGATAAAGTATCTGTTTGTGCTATTATACCATAAATGATAGTGTAAAAGTATCAAAAAAGACAAAAAGATGTATTGGAACTATAAAATAGAATTTCGTATAATAGAGCCAGAGAGGTTGTTTGACATTTAACAAACACGAAAAATATAAAAAAAGGAGAAAAAAATCATGGCGGAGAGAATCACAGGACACACAGAGCTGATCGGCCTGATGGCTTATCCGATCAGACATTCCAGTTCACCGGCAATGCACAATGAGGCGTTCGCCACACTTGGTCTGGACTACGCTTATCTTGCATTTGAGGTGGACAATGACACGCTTGAGGATGCGATCAAAGGACTTCGCGCATTGAAGATGGTAGGTTCCAATATTTCCATGCCGAACAAGACCGTTGTAGGACAGTATCTGGACGAGCTGTCACCGGCAGCGCAGATGTGCGGCGCGGTCAACACGATCGTAAATGACAACGGAAAGCTGATCGGACACATCACAGACGGAATCGGATACATGCAGTCCTTAAAGGACAACAACATTGATGTGATCGGAAAGAAGATGACTATCGCAGGAGCAGGCGGAGCTGCGAAGGCAATCGAGGTTCAGGCAGCTCTGGACGGCGTGAAAGAGATCTCTATCTTCAATATTAAGGATAAGTTCTGGGAAGCAGCGGAGAAGACAGTTGATACGATCCGCAGCAAAACAGACTGTATTGTAAATCTGTATGACCTGGACGACAAAGAAAAATTAAGAGAAGAGATCGCTGACAGTTATCTTTTCGCACAGGCAACAGGCGTCGGCATGAAGCCGCTTGAGGGACAGTCCGTGATCCCGGATAAATCCTTCTTCCGTCCGGACCTGATCGTGACAGATACGATCTATGCCCCGAGAGAGACTCTGACACTGAAGATGGCGAAAGAGGCAGGATGCAAGACGATGAACGGTCTCGGAATGATGCTCTTCCAGGGAGATGCAGCATTCTATCTGTGGACAGGAAAGCACATGCCGATCGACCATATGAAAGAAGTACTTGATATCAAATACGACTAAAATTAAGATGAGAGAAGAGGGTATAATAAATCATGAATAAGAAATATCTGCCAAGTGCACTTATCCTTTATTTAAACTATTTTATCCATGGTATCGGCTGCTCCATCTTAAGCCAGCAGGTCGTGAAAGAGCTTCTGGCAGAGCAGTGGGGAATGGACGGCGTAATGGGAGTTACAGCTGTTGCAGCCGCGCTTGGACTTGGACGACTGATCTCACTTCCGTTCGCAGGACCGCTGTCCGACAAGTTCGGAAGAAGGATCTCTGTTCTGATCGGATGCTTTTCCTACGTGATCTTCTTTGTGGGAATCGCATTTTCACCGAACATGACGATCGCCTATGTGGCAGCAGTACTCGGAGGTATCGCAAACTCCTTCCTTGATACAGCTACCTATCCGGCAGTCGCTGAGATCATCTATAAATACACAGGTATCGCTACAATGGGAATCAAGCTTTTCATTTCCGTTGCACAGCTCCTGCTTCCGTTCTTCCTCGGACTCTGCGTGGGAACATCAATGTCTTACCTGATGCTTCCTCTCGTATGCGGAATCGTGATCGCAGCACTCGGCGTACTTGCAATCTTTGCCCCGCTTCCGAAGGTTGAAGGAGTAGGGAAGGGCGAATCTTTCCTGAACAACTTAAAGAACGCGCACTTCTCACTCGAGAGTGTTGCCCTGATCCTGATCGGATTCACATGTACCGCTACATTCCAGCTGTGGCTGAACTGTGCGCAGACATTCGGAACAGAAGTTGCAGGGATCGCGTCTGAGGACGTTTCCATGATGCAGACATATTATTCTGCAGGAACACTGGTCGCTCTGTTCGTGACGAGCGCCCTGATCACCAAGTTCAAACAGGTTCGTTTCCTTGTGATCTATCCGGTGATCTCACTGGTTATGCTGGCACTTGTATACATGATCAAGAGCCCTATGATCTGCTATGCCGGAGCGTTTGTGATCGGCTACGCAGGAGCAGGCGGCGTGCTGCAGATGGCAACCGCTGTTGCGAACGATCTGTTCCCGAAGATCAAGGGGACGCTTACAAGTCTTGTCATGATCGCGTCCAGCCTGTGCAACTACACGATCCTGACAGCGGCTTCCAATATGAGTGCTTCCGGTGTTATCATCATGAACATCGTGATCACTGTCATCGGCATCCTTCTCGCACTCTTCGTAAATGTAAGATACGGAGTGCTGCTGAAGAACGCAGATACATCAAAATAAGCAGGACAGAAGACAGGCAGCTTGCGGACAGACCGGAAAAAGGCTCTGTCCGGAATGCTGCCTTGCTGTGGTTAATGCAGTAATATGACGCCGGACTGAGAAGAACTCCGGCGCCGGGAAAGAATATTTTTTCCCGTATCAGTATTTTTATATTCAGATCATATCAGGAGGAAAACAGAATGAATCCAGTAAAAGTAAGAAATGTAGAGATCGGCACAGGAATTCCGAAGATCTGTGTTCCGATCGTCGGTGTCACAAGAGAAGAAATCTTAAAGGCAGCGGAGACGATTAAGGCTACGGCGGCGGACGTTGTAGAGTGGCGAGTAGACTGGTATGAAGACATCTTTGACTTTGCCAAGACAGAGGAGACGATGAAAGCGCTCAGGGAAGTGCTCGGCGAGACCCCGATCCTGTTTACCTTCCGTACATCCAAGGAAGGCGGAGAGAAATCCATTGAGACAGACGCTTACGTGGAACTGAACCAGAAAGCTGCAAAGACAGGCCTTATCGATCTGGTGGATATTGAAGCGTTCACAGGAGACGATGCAGTGAAGGCGGTCGTTGAGACCGCTCATGAGTGCGGTGTAAAGGTTGTTGCATCAAATCATGATTTCCATAAAACACCGGACAAGGATGAGATCGTTTCACGTCTGCGCAAGATGCAGGAACTGGGCGCTGATATCCCGAAGATCGCGGTGATGCCGCAGAATAAGAAGGATGTCCTGACACTTCTCTCTGCGACAGAGGAGATGGCATCAGAGTATGCGGACCGTCCGATCATCACAATGTCCATGTCAGGCACAGGCGTGATCAGCCGTCTCTGCGGAGAGGTATTCGGTTCCGCACTGACCTTCGGGGCAGTCGGAAAGGCTTCCGCACCGGGACAGATGGGAGCGGAGGATCTTCAGACCGTACTGAACCTTCTTCATAAGAGTCTGTAAAACAGGATAAGGAGGTAGACAATGGCCGGTTTTAATAACAGAGAGCAGTTTCTGGCTTCCGAGCCGGAAATGGATATGACGCAGTTCAGGCATGTAGAGTATGACCTGAAATATGCGGATCAGTCAGAGAATCAGATACTGGACATCATCTATCCGGATGAGGGGGAGGGGCCTTTCCCCCTCATCATCGTGTTCCACGGCGGAGCCTTTGCAATGGGGCATAAGCGCACCCGTTATATCAGCTCCATGTGCCAGCCTGTTACCCAGGGGTATGCGGTGGCAACCGTGGAGTACCGGCTTGTATAGGAGGCGCTTTGGCCGGCGCAGCTGATCGACGGAAAGGCAGCGATCCGTTATCTGCGCGCCAATGCAGAGAAGCTGAACCTGGATCCGGAGCGTTTCGCGGTCTGGGGCAACTCTGCAGGGGGAACCGTGACCCAGTTTCTGGCGGTGACCGGGGATAAGGAAGGATTTGACGACCTGACTGTGGACCTGCAGGCATCCTCAAAGGTACAGTGTGCGGTGAAGACCATACCGCCTGCGCAGACTGCTGCATCGGCTTTATCGGCAGCAATCTGTTCATATTTTCCATCTGTTTTTACTGTCAGTGGCGCTTGTGCTGTTGTTTTCTAATCTGGCAAATATGAACACCAACGCAGTGGTCGTCCTGAGCCTTTTTATCGGCTCGGCGGTCATCGTGACCCTCTGCTTTAAGCAGTTAAAGGGCGTGACCAAGGTCATAGGAAAAGGCGTGGATAATGGGATCGGCGGTCGCGGTTGTGGCGGCGATTATTTTGTACTAAAAGTATTTGGAGTATTTGCGGCATGAAGGCGGCAATGCTATGACGAAAGGTCGGGAGACGATGATTCCCGAATCGTCTCCCGTCCTTTTATTATTTGATAATTTCTGAAGGAGGGAAGAGGACTTTATGAGAAAAGTGATAAGATGGCTGGATGACTATCTGGAAGAGGTCCTGCTTGTGGCTGCACTGGCGGCTATGGCTGTAATCATGGGAGTGCAGGTGTTCTGCAGGTATGTGCTGGGCGCGTCGCTTTCCTGGTCGGAGGAACTGACCAGGTATATCTTCATCTGGGCAGGTTTTTTGAGCATCAGCTACTGCACGAAAAAGTGTATTTCCATCAAGATCGAACAGTTCGTCGCACTGTTCCCAAAGAGGGGAAAAGCTTTGTTTAAGGTAGTGAATCATACATTTGAACTGATCCTGTTTGTCTATCTGCTCCCGTTTGCGTGGAAATATCTGATGTCAGCGGCTGCGAACGGACAGACAAGCCCTGCGATGGGGATCCCGATGTATTTTGTGCAGGCGGCGCCGCTGGTGGGCTTTGCGCTTTCTGCAGTCCGGGTGCTCCAGAGGTGGATCATAGAATTTCAGACAGTGAGAGGAAAGGGGGAAAAATGAGATGTCGCCGGTTCTTGTTTTTATCATATTTGTAATATGTCTGGTCATTGCGATCCCGGTCTCCATTTCACTGGGGATCGTCTCAGTACTGCCGGGTGCTGTGGATCCTTCTTTTACAGCCAGCGCGACCTATGTGATCCGGTCCATGCTGGGAGGTCTTGACAGCTTCCCTCTTCTGGCTGTGCCCATGTTTGTGCTGTCAGGCATTATCATGGCAAGGGGAGGGATCTCCAGAAAGCTGTTTGATGTGTTTGCATATTTTATGGGTAAGAGGACCGCGGGAATGCCGTGCGCGGTAGTCGTGACCTGCCTGTTCTACGGTGCAATCTCCGGATCGGGTCCGGCGACGGTGGCGGCAGTGGGAAGCATGACGATCCCGATTCTGATCGAGATGGGATATGAAAAAAAGTTTACGACTGCGCTGGTCGCAGTGGCGGGAGGACTTGGAGTCATCATTCCGCCGAGTATCCCGTTTATCATGTACGGCTCCGCATCGGGCGCTTCGGTGAGCGATCTGTTCATCGCGGGCATTATCCCGGGGCTTTTGATCGGAGCGCTGCTGATGGTATATGCATTCTATTATTGTAAGAAGAACGGCGAGGATCAGGCGAAGAAGATGGTCGTTGTGGGAGCGCTTCATGAGAAAGGTCTGCTGAAGGTGCTTAAAGAAAGTGCGTTTGCCCTTTTAAGCCCGGTGATCATTCTCGGATGTATCTACACGGGAATCGCCTCTCCCACAGAGGCAGCGGTTATTTCGGTGTTCTATGCGCTGCTGATCAGTATGGCTGTCTACAAGACGATCAAGGTGAAGGATATCTGGGCGATTCTTGTAGAGTCTATCCGCACGTACGCTCCAATCCTCTTTATCCTGGCTGCGGCGATCGCGTTTTCGAGGGTGCTGACGTTGATGCAGGTCCCGCAGGCGATCAGCTCCTGGATCCTGTCGCACTTTACGAATCCGATCCTCCTTCTGCTCGTGATCAATGCATTTCTGCTGATCGTGGGAATGGTCATGGATACGACGCCGGCAATCCTGATCCTTACACCGATCCTGCTCCCAATCGTGGAGTCTATCGGAATGGATCCGATTCACTTTGGTGTGATGATGGTCGTGAATCTGGCGATCGGTTTCGTAACACCGCCGATCGGCGTCAATCTGTTTGTTGCCAGCTCGCTCACGGATGTGCCGCTCATGGAGATCGCAAAACACGCGCTTCCCATGATCCTGTATTTCCTTGTGGCGCTGCTTGTTATCACCTTTGTTCCTGCAGTCAGCCTGGCGTTGCTGTGACGGAGGATTCATTCGGAAGGAGACAGTTATGAGAAAGAAAAATGTATTTGGTGCTGCCATGGCGCTCGCAGCTGCGGCAGCGCTCGCAGGGTGCGCCTCCGGTGAAGGCGGAGAGCAGCGGTATGCTTATCCTCTTGGGACGGCAAGCCCGGAGGACACAGTGACGCAGATCTATGCCGAGAAATTTGTCGAGGAAGTGGACCGCTTAAGCGAAGGGCGGATTAAGATCACAGTCTATCCGAACAGTGTCCTGGGAGGCGACAGAGAGCTTTTGGAGAGCTGCTATGATGGGGATATCCCGTTCGTGATCCAGAATACGGCTCCACAGGTCAGTTTTATCGACGACACAGCGGTGTTTGACGCTCCATGTATTTTCAATGATATTGAGTCAGTGAGGGAGACTGTGGACCAGCCGGAGTTCCTTGAGAAGATGCAGGAGTCCTATAGAGAAGCCGGGTTTGAACTGCTGGGATATGCGGATCAGGGCTTTCGTGTTATGTCTACCAATAAGGCGGTGGCGGAGTTCGCGGACTTCAAGGGACAGAAGATCCGAACCATGGAGGATGCCTATCAGCTGCATTTCTGGCAGGAGCTCGGGGCGAATCCGACGCCCATGAACTTCAGTGAGGTGTATATCGGCCTGCAGCAGCATACCATTGATGCACAGGAGAATCCCTACGAGGTCATCGTGTCCAACCGGCTCTATGAGCAGCAGGACTATATTGTTGAGACAAACCATGTGCCTCATCTGATCTCCCTGGTGGTGAGCGAGTCATTCTTTTCAGAGCTTCCAGAGGAAGATCAGCAGATCCTGATCGAGGCGGAGGCGATCGCCAAGGAATATGCGAGAGAGCAGTCTGACGAGAGGATCGACGACAGGATACAGACGATCCGAGGCAGCGGGACAGAGATCATCACGCTGGATGACTCGGTCAGAGAACAGATGATCGAGGCATCCCAGCCCGTGTATGAGGAGATCCGGGAGGTCGTTGACCCGGACATTTACAGATTATATACAGAGTAATTATATACAGAGTAAGAGACAGGAACGCCGTATGCGGAGAGACAGGATCCGTGTGCGGCGTTTTTAAGTGATTTCTTTGTTTATACCGAACTGCTGCCAAAAAACCGAGCGGACTCGATTTTTGTATTGCTATTATCGCGGAACGTATGCTATAATTAGCTGATATCTAAAAAATTACACAATTAAGATGAGAGGGAATGAATATGAGCTTTATATCGTATTTAGTTAACGGATTGAGTCTTGGAAGTGTATATGCAATTATTGCCCTTGGATATACCATGGTATATGGTATAGCGAAAATGCTGAATTTCGCCCATGGAGATATTATCATGGTCGGAGCGTATATCGCGCTGCTGAGCATGACACAGGCGGGAATGCCTCCGGCGGCAGCAGTCCTTGCGGCAGTTGTTGTATGTACTGTGCTCGGAGTCATGATCGAGAGGATCGCGTACAAACCTCTGAGAAACGCATCATCCTCGCTGGCAGTTCTGATCACTGCCATCGGTGTCAGCTATCTGCTGCAGAATCTGGCGCTTCTGATCTTCGGAGCGAATCCGCAGACATTCAGTTCTGTGATCACATGGAAGGGGATTACTCTTGCGGGAGGGAGCCTGAGCATTTCCGGTGTGACGATCGTCACCATTGCGGTATGTATCGTTATCATGATCGCTCTGGTCGCTTTCGTGCAGAAGACAAAACCGGGACAGGCAATGCGCGCGGTATCCGAGGATAAAGGCGCGGCACAGCTGATGGGAATCAACGTGAACGGAACGATCGCCCTGACCTTTGCGATCGGTTCTGCGCTTGCGGCGATCGCAGGAGTACTGCTCTGTTCTGCTTATCCGAGCCTGACGCCGTATACCGGTGCCATGCCTGGAATCAAGGCGTTCGTCGCGGCCGTGTTCGGCGGGATCGGTTCTATCCAGGGAGCGTTTATCGGCGGACTGCTTCTCGGTATCATCGAGATCCTTGGAAGAGCATACATCTCTTCGCAGATGGCAGACGCACTTGTGTTTGCAGTGCTGATCATCGTGCTTCTCGTGAAGCCTACCGGACTGCTTGGAAAACAGATTCAGGAGAAAGTGTAGGTGAGGGATATGTTGAAGAAAATGAATAAGAATACAAAAAGCAATCTGATCACATACGGGATCGTTATCGCAGCATTTATCATTATGCAGACTTTGATCAGCACGGGAAGTATTTCCAGTCTGATGGAAGGACTGATGGTCCCGCTCTGTATCTATATCATTCTTGCAGTATCGCTGAACCTTGTGGTCGGCATTCTCGGAGAGCTGAGCCTCGGACATGCGGGATTCATGTGTGTGGGAGCGTTCACCAGCGCATTCTTCTCAAAGTGCATGAGAGATGTGATCACTATCGCGCCGCTCAGATTTATCCTGGCGCTGCTCATCGGAATGGCTGTTGCAGCGGTCTTCGGTATCATTATCGGCATTCCGGTCCTTCGTCTGAAGGGAGACTACCTTGCGATCGTAACTCTGGCATTCGGCGAGATCATCAAGAATCTTGTCAATGTACTGTTTATCGGAAAGGATTCCAACGGTTTCCACTTTTCGACAAAGGACGTTATGGATCTGAACATGGAAGCGGACGGAACGGTGCTCGTGAACGGTCCACAGGGAATCACGGGAACGCCGAAGGATTCTACGTTCCTGATCGGAGTGATCCTGATCCTGATCACGCTGTTCATTGTGATCAACATGATCAACTCGAGAGACGGACGTGCGATCATGGCGATCCGCGACAACAGGATCGCAGCGGAGTCTGTGGGAATCAACGTGACGAAATATAAGCTTATGGCATTTACAGTTTCCGCGGCCCTCGCAGGTGCAGCGGGTGTGCTGTACGCCCATAACCTTTCTACACTGACGGCAAATACGAATAACTTCGGATACAATATGTCGATCAATATCCTGGTGTTCGTCGTTCTCGGCGGCATCGGAAGCATCCGCGGATCCATGATAGCGGCGGTCATCCTGACGCTCCTTCCGGAGCTCTTAAGAGGCTTATCGGATTACCGAATGCTGATCTACGCGATCGTACTGATCCTGATGATGCTCTTTAACTGGTCACCGAAGGCAATCGAATGGAGAGAAAAGTACCTTTCCTTCGGAAAGAAGAAAAAGGAGGCTGTGAAATAATGGCGGCGTTATTGGATGTAAAGAATCTTGGCATTTCATTCGGCGGTCTGCGCGCAGTAAACGGGTTTGACATCTCCATCGAGAAGGAGCAGCTTTATGGGCTCATCGGACCGAACGGTGCGGGTAAGACAACAGTGTTCAATCTTCTTACCGGTGTATACAAACCGGATACAGGAAAGATCCTCCTGGACGGACAGGATATCACAGGGAAGAAGACGATCGATATCAGCAAGGCAGGAGTTGCGAGAACCTTCCAGAATATCCGTCTGTTTAGCAAGCTGAGTGTTCTGGATAATGTAAAAGTAGGACTCCACAACAAGCATCACTATTCGACGATCGAAGGGATCTTAAGGCTTCCCGGATATCGGAGAGTGGAAAAAGAGATGAATGAGAGAGCGATGGAGCTCCTGAAGGTATTTGAGCTGGAAGACTATGCTGACTATCTTGCGTCAAATCTTCCTTACGGACAGCAGAGAAAGCTGGAGATCGCCCGCGCGCTTGCGACGGAGCCGAAGCTTCTCCTTCTTGACGAGCCGGCAGCAGGCATGAACCCGAATGAGACGGGAGAGCTGATGGAGATGATCCGGTTCGTGAGAGAGAAGTTCCATATGACGATCCTTCTGATCGAGCATGATATGAAACTGGTAAGCGGTATCTGTGAGAAACTGACGGTGCTGAACTTCGGAGAAGTGCTCGCCCAGGGCGATACGTCATCCGTCCTCAATGACCCGCAGGTCATCACGGCATATCTGGGAGAATAGGAGGAAGTTATCTATGGCAATGCTTGAAGTGAAAGATTTGGAAGTATATTATGGTGTGATCCAGGCAATCAAGGGCGTATCTTTCCAGGTGAACCAGGGAGAGGTCATAGCTCTGATCGGAGCCAACGGAGCAGGCAAGACGACGATCCTCCACACGATTACAGGACTTCTCTCACCGAAGAGGGGATCAGTTATGTTTGAGGGCAAAGAGATCACCAAAGTGCCTGCCCACAAGATCGTTTCCATGGGAATGGCGCATGTTCCGGAAGGAAGACGTGTTTTTGCAGAACTCAGTGTCTATGAGAATCTGAAGATGGGCGCATATACAAGGAAGGATAAAAAAGAGATCGAGGAGAGCCTTGCGAACGTCTATAAGAGATTTCCGCGGCTGGAAGAGAGAAAGAATCAGATGGCCGGAACCTTGAGCGGCGGCGAACAGCAGATGCTTGCAATGGGACGGGCACTGATGTCCAAGCCGAAGATCATCCTGATGGACGAGCCTTCCATGGGACTGTCTCCGATCATGGTAAACGAGATCTTTGATATCATCCGTGCGGTGAGCGAGGGCGGAACAACAGTGCTCCTTGTGGAGCAGAACGCGAAGAAGGCGCTCGGTATTGCAGACCGGGCATACGTTCTTGAGACCGGAAAGATCGTTCTGGAAGGGAAGGCAGAGGAACTTCTGGAGAATGATTCCATTAAGAAAGCATATCTTGGTGAGTAAGGGGGCATTTTCATGAAAAATGTTGTGATCACAGTATCAAGACAATACGGAAGCGGAGGAAAGACGATCGCAGCCATGCTGGCAAAAGACCTCGGGATCAACTGTTACAGCAGAGAGATCCTGCGCATGGCGTCCGAGGACAGCGGGATCAATGAGAGACTGTTCGGGATGTCAGATGAGAAGATCCGCCATGCAGGCTGGTTCAAGCTGCTGAGCCGCCCCTATGACGGGGAGCTTCTTCCGCCGGAGGACAGGGATTTTGTGTCGGATGACAACCTGTTCAATTACCAGGCAAAGATCATCAAGGAGCTTGCAGCAAAGGAATCCTGCGTGATCATCGGAAGATGTGCGGATTATATCCTGAGGGATTATCCCAATGTGATGAGCGTATTTGTTCATGCTGACAGAAAGTTCTGTCTGGAGCGCGCAATGGAGCGCCACAGCATGGATGAGAAGGAGATGCAGAAGTATATCGAGAAAACGGATAAATACAGAGGCGATTTCTATAGATATCACACCGGACATGAGTGGGCAGACGCAAGAAATTATGATCTGTGCCTGAACAGCGGAAAGCTGGGATTCCAGAAGTGTGTGGAAGAGATCAAGTCTTATATGAAGATCCGATTCGATATGAAATAAAACTGTTTCTGAGAACAGAATAACAGGACAGGGGAGGCTTCGCCGCAGCAGGGCGGTGTGAGACACAGTGAAAAGAGGACAGCCGGGGAGACTGAATAGAGTCACTCCGGCTGTCCTTCGTATGTCAGGATTCTTCATTTTTTGCGGACGGCCGGTGATATACTGAGCCGGAAAGGAGGAGCATTATGTCAGGAAAAAGAAGAAGGAATATCATTATAGCTGCCGCGTTGATCATCCTTGCAGCGGCTGCGGCAGCCGGGATCTGTCTGTATCTGAACCGGTTTGATCCCGAGGCGTATGTGCAGGCGGTTCTGGATGTGTCGTATAAGAAGGAGACGGAGGAGTACGAGGAGATCACCGGCGTCTCGAAAGAGGAAGCGGAAGCTGTTTTCGAGGAGAACCTGGATGCGACGATGGAGGAATTCGAGTCGTCGCCCATGCCGGAGGAACTCAGACCTCAGTACAGGGAGCTCTTCGGTGAGATCGCCATGCAGGTCAGCTATACTGTGGGAGAGGTGCACAGGGAGGATGATGGGAGCTATGCTGTTCCTGTGACGGTGAAGCCGCTGACACTGTTTTCGGATACATATGATACATTTCAGCAGAAGGCGAAGGAATATGCCGATCAGGTGACGGACAGTGTGATGCAGGGAGAAGCCATGCCGTCGGATGATGAGATGCAGAGCGAGGTCTATCAGATCTATTATGATGTGCTGAGAGAAGGCGTTGACTCCGGACTGCTTTACGGGGAGGCGCGGAATGTGACGCTCCACATTGCGAAAAATGCAGATGGAGAATATGAGATCAATGCAGAAGATATGAAAGCACTGGACAGTCTGCTCATAGAGGAAGAAGGCGACGCACAGGAGGAATCTGACGGGCAGGACAGCGTGGCGGGCGCATCTGCCGGATCCGGAACAGAAAGCGCAGAGATGACGCAGACCGAAAGGTAAAGATTTGCAACATTTCTGAAAAGATAAGGCAGGAAATGGGTTATTTGAACTGATATAATAATATAAAGGAACAAGAAATGCCTTTGAGATGAAATACGCCGGACAAGCGGCGCTGAATAGACAGAACAGGAGGAAGATTGAGATGAAGATAGCACTGATCAATGAGAACAGCCAGGCGGCAAAGAATGAGATGATCTGCAGCGCACTGAAAAAAGTGGTCGAGCCGATGGGACATGAGGTCTATAATTATGGGATGTATACAGCGGAGGACGAATGCCAGCTGACTTATGTACAGGTGGGAATCCTTGCGGCTGTCCTGCTGAACTCCGGAGCAGCTGACTATGTGATCACAGGATGCGGTACAGGAGAAGGGGCAATGCTCGCCTGCAACTCTTTCCCGGGGGTGATCTGCGGTCATGTGGAGGATGCGCTGGACGCGTATACATTTGCGCAGATCAACGATGGAAACGCCATTGCTATTCCGTTTGCCAAAGGCTTCGGATGGGGCGGAGACCTGAACCTGGAGTACATTTTTGAAAAGCTCTATGCAGAAGAGAGCGGTCAGGGATATCCGAAGGAGCGTGCCGTTCCGGAACAGAGAAATAAGAAGATCCTGGATGAAGTGAAGACGGTGACATACCGCAGACTTCCGGAGATATTAAAAGATCTGGATCAGGAGCTTGTGAAGGGGGCACTCAGCGGAGAGAAGTTCTCTGAATATTTCTTCGAGAACTGTAAGGATGAAGAGATCGCATCTGTCGTGAAAGAGATTCTCGGTCTGTAAAAAAGAATACAGGATGCGCCGGAGATGCATCTGATATAAGAGAAGGTATCCCCGCGGAAAACATGTACCTATGTTATGTTTTCCGCGGGGATACCTTTTCTTATCCGATCATTTTATCAATTTGATCTCGGTGATCGGCCAGTATCTGAAAACAGCCTTCCCGAGTATCTCATCCCGGCTGACAAAAGTATTCGTCCAGAAGCGGGAGTCCAGGGAATTGTTCCGATTGTCACCCATGACAAAATAACTGTCCTCCGGAACTTTGTAGGGACCGAAAGTCCCTGCTGTGGGTTCCTTTGTCTCCACATCTTCCAGCGGTTCATCAGAACCATCGATATAGATCCTGCCGTCTATGATCTCCACTGTCTCTCCGGGAAGCCCGATGATCCTTTTGATGAACAGCTGGCTCTCGTCGTCAGGGTAGCGGAAGATGATGACATCGAACCGCTGGGGGTCAGAGAAGGTATAGGAAAGACGATTCCCTATGATGCGGTCCCCCGGCATGATTGTATCCTCCATGGAGCCGGACGGGATCTGGGCGTTCACGATCAGAAAATTGTCTGCAATTATGGCGACAGCGGCGGCAAGTGCGATCGCGGCAGCCCACTGCAGGAGTTCTTTCAGAAATGAGCCCTTTTTCTTTTCAGTGTCTGTATGGTTCGTCATGATAAAAGCCTCGATTCTTCCGGCAGAAAGCAGGTGCCGGTTAATAAAAAGCGCTGTGCACTGACGGCGTTACTGTTCACACCTAACCGCCGCCCGCATGCGCACTTGTCGCGCTGCCGCGCTCCAGTTCCGCACTTCGTGCTAAGACTGCTTATGTGGGCGGCGGTTACGAATTCCATTTGTACTCAGAGATAGGAAACTGCCTCTTACATGCAGGCATGACGATGCAGGTTCCTATCCCTGAGTACGGTGCGAACAGTAACACTGACGTTATCATTATATCAGATTCTGCTGCGAATGCTATTGATTTTTTAAACTTCCGGAAACAGAATACAGATCTGAAGTCTTTCGTCTTCATAACCGGCGCTGATGGTTCCGCCCATCTGCTCGGTCAGCGCCCTTGCAATGGAGAGGCCCAGTCCGTTTGAGCGGGAGGAAGCAGTCTCCACTGTGTAGAACCGGTCAAACAGGCGTCCAACCTGAATCTTGTCAAGCCTGGAGGCATGGTTGGAGAAAACGATCTCTCCGTTCTTCTTCAGTGTAATCTCCAGGTCGCCGTCACTGTACTTCAGGGCATTGCTGATCAGGTTGCCGAAGAGACGGGAACAGGCGCTGCGGTTGAGCATTCGCCGGACCTTCTCTTCAGGAAGCGTGATACGGGGAGTGATATCCCTCTGTTTCAGAACAGCATAGAAGGCGGAAATACTTTCCTCCAGCAGGCGGTTTAGGATAACAGGTTCACCGGGTATTCCGTCCGATGTGGAGGTGAAGACAGAGTAGCGGAAGAGTTCTTCCATGAGCTGCCGCAGGATCTCTGTGCGGTTTCGAATGATCTTAAGATAACGGGCGGCATCCTCAGACTTTTCCTCCCGGTCCAGCAGATCCAGATATCCGCAGACCGCGGTAAGAGGTGTGCGCAGATCATGAGAAATGCTGGTGACTGCGTCCTTCAGTTCCCGGTCACCCTGTTGAAAACGGTGCCGTTCCTCTTTCAGTTTATTAAGCTGCATATTGATTTCCCGGGCCAGTTTCCTCATGTGGCGGTCCCGGCTGGAGATGTCGATCAGCGTATTAGTGTCTTCTGTAAGCCTGTCGCGGAATGCCTCAGAGATTTCCTGTGCAGATTTTTTTATCAGGATAATCTTGAAGGTTAGGATAAGTATAATGATGATCAGGATCCCGATCAGGATCCACAGCCAGAATTCCATAGGATACCTCCGTCTGCGGGGGAAGAGCCCACCCCCCGCTATTTAATGTCTTTTCTGCGGAACATGCACATGCCCGCACCCGCCGCAGCCACAGTGATCCCTGCAGAATACACGGCCAGCAGCGGGATGTTTTCCGCTTCCATATTCGTATATTGTACAGCCTGTCCGCCGGGGAGAAAAGCATTGAGAAACTGATAGATTTCTCTTGTGGTTCCGCTTAGATAACTCGGGTTTGGCACCTCTTCGTCTGACTGTACCGCACCGTCCTGTACATAGACATATGCGGGATAAGTCTTTGGCTCGTCCAGTCTGGCACGGATATAGACTGCTGCAAAAAGCAGGAAGAATACCAGCAGGATATTGACTACGGCTGTGACGGCTCTGTTCTGGCAGAGCATCGCCGTCAGTGTGCAGATGGAAGAAAAGGCTGCCGTCATAACAGCGATTCCCAGCGCAGTGCTGATGACAAGCTGGATGTCACTTTCGAAAAAGCCGGAGAGCGGAAGCCCCGAGGCAAGAGAAGCGATGAGGCAGGACAGGCACATCAGTAATCCGGCGGCAGTGCATGTGATCAGTTCGGAGAGATAGATGCCGTGCCTCGTGTGTCCGATGACAAGTTTGCTGCGCATTGTACCGTCGCTGTAATCTGTCCCAATGAAAAGACTGATAAAAGCGGACAGCAGAATGCCGGTCAGCAGTGAGAAGGAGAAGAAGATCGTGTCCGGGTGCGGCACAGTATTATTGGAAACACAGCTCACATAGTTCATGACCTGCATGAAGACGCCGAAGCCTGCCATGAAGATACTGCAGATCCAGAAATCCTTCTTTTGCAAGCACTTCTTGGAGCATGTCTCCGATACATACGTCATCGTCGACGATCAGGATTGTTTTCATGGCTGTGTACCTCCGTTATTTTACCAGTCTATTGTAGACAGACGCTGGGGAAAATTCAAGCATGGGAATCAGATCCTTCGCGTAGACAGTTGTTCACACCTGAACGCGAAGGCGGCAGTAAACGCGAGCCTGTGAATGGAAAACCTTAAAGAAACCAAAAAGGATAGAAAATGGATAATAATTATAAAAACGGTTTACAAATGGATATTTATATTATATGATAAGGTCAGGCGAAACAAGTATGGCGTCCGAAAAAAACGGAAGAAAAGGGGGCGGCGGAGATGACGATCAAAGAGATGCAGGAACGGAAGAAAGAGCTGGGATTTACCTATGCACAGATCGCGGAACTGTCGGGGGTGCCTGTGGGGACGGTGCAGAAGGTGCTCGGCGGTATTACCCTGACACCCCGCTATGAGACGATCATGGCGCTGGAGCAGGTGCTGGGAGAGAGCGAAGGGCTGATGCTGAGAGAATCAGCGAATGCGTATATGACCAAAAAGCAGGGGGAGTATACGCTGGATGATTATTACCATGTGATCCCGGATGATATGCGGGTGGAGCTGATCGACGGGGTGATCTACAATATGACCGCGCCCACGTCAGCACACCAGCTCATTGGCGGATTTATTCACAGCAGGCTGCTTCAGCATGTCCTTGAAAAAGGAGGAAGCTGCCTGCCTATGATCTCGCCTCTTGACGTGCAGCTCGACTGCGATGAGAAGACAATGGTGCAGCCGGATGTGGTCATTGTCTGTGACCGGGATAAGATCATCAACCGATGTATCTACGGCGCGCCGGACTTTATCATAGAAGTGCTGTCAAAGTCCACGAAGAAAAAGGATTCGGTGATTAAGCTGAACAAATATCTGAACGCGGGCGTGCGTGAATACTGGATGATCGATCCCATGAAACAGAAAGTCATCGTCTATGATTTCGAGCATGATGATTACCCGGAGATCTTCGGGTTTGATGCAAAGATCCCGGTGGGGATCTGGGACGGGGAGTGTGAGATCGACTTTGCCGAAGTGTATGAGCATGTAAGATTTCTCTATGAGAGGGAGAAGAAATAGACGTCTTGAAAGGAAAAAGTTCCTTACGATCAGTGGTGATGATAAAAACGGCTGCTGTTTACAGCGGCAGAATATGGTCACAGAATGTTCATATTCATTAATGAACTATAAACTATTCTAAAATAAGTGATAAAATCACTGACAGAATGGAATTCTTCTGTTAAAATGCAGTCAACAGATGAAAAGGAGGAACACACAGATGTTGAGATATAAATTCTATATGTTTATTTTATATAATGAATTTGGAAAGAAACTGAAAGATGTGCTGAACAGTCTCTTCCCGGGACTGATCAGGGAGCCGCAGCCGATAAGGGTGCCGGTGCGGAGGCGGGACGAGAGACAGCGCGGCATGAGAAGATAAGCACAGTCTTTCACAGACAGGATCTTAAAGAACAGGATTCGATACAGCTCAAGGTGAGATAGATACATCTTGAGCTGTTTCCATGCGGAAAGCCGGCTAGATAACAGAAAAAGAAGAAAAGGACAGGGGAAAAGAAAAATGAGGGATAAAGCAAGAATGAAATACAGGCGGGCGGCGCTGGCTGCAGCAACTGTGCCGCTGCTTCTGACCTCCTGCGGTATCGCGGGAGACACGATCAGCGTTGAGCATTCCTATGTGCAGACCGAGGAATATGCCGATGTGGAGGATGTGCCGGAATACAGCGGAGAGCCGTATGTAGAGATCAACGGCAATCAGCCGGAGTTCGAAGATTATGAGCTCACGGCCGTGGCATTTGAGGACTATAGCGAGCTGGATGAGCTCGGCAGGTGCGGCGGGGCGGAAGCCTGCGTCGGGGAAGAGACAATGCCGACGGAAGAGCGGGAGAGCATCAGTGAGGTGACGCCGACAGGATGGGAGAATAAGCAGTATGACAATGTGGACGGCGGATATGTGTACAACCGCTGCCACCTGATCGGATACCAGCTCACAGGTGAGAATGCCAATGAGGAAAACCTCATCACGGGAACAAGATATATGAACACTGAGGGGATGCTGCCGTTTGAGAATGAGGTTGCTGAATATGTACATGAGACAGAGAATCATGTTATGTACCGTGTGACTCCGGTGTTCGAGGGAGACAACCTGGTAGCATCCGGCGTGCAGATGGAAGCCGAATCTGTGGAGGATGACGGCGAGGGCGTATGTTTCAATGTGTATGTCTATAATGTACAGCCGGACATCACGATTGATTATGCGACAGGCGTGAACTGGGCGGACGCGAACGGCGGGAGCAGCAGTACCGGACAGTCCTCTGAAGAACAGACTTACATCCTGAACAAGAATACGAAAAAGTTTCATTATCCCGACTGTTCCGGCGTCGACGATATCAAAGCGAAAAATAAAAGTGAGTTCACCGGAACAAGAGACGAACTGATCGAAGAGGGATATGAACCGTGCGGAAGGTGCAGACCGTAGCGGGAGCGGATGAAAAGGCGTTTAAGGAATAGGAGGCAAATTAACACTGCTGCTGATTTTGTAAAAAACTGCTGAAGAAAACACTTGACAAATTCTGCATCTCACAGTATACTAAACAAGTGGCTTGCAGAGAGCAGGTCACAATACAGGGGATTGGTCAAATGGTATGATAGGGGTCTCCAAAACCTTTGGTGGGAGTTCGATTCTCTCATCCCCTGCTGATAAAAAGCCTTGGAAGCGGCAGAAATATGTTGCTTTCAAGGCTTTTATATTTCCATCCCAAATTCGCCTAATGACGAAATTCTCACAAATATTTGTTTTTACACACTAAAATACTGATCTGATTCAGAGAAAATTCTGGCGCCCGGAAATAGAATAAGGGAGACTGCGGTGAAAGCAGTCTCCCCGGAGGAATATCCAAATAGAAATTAATCTCTGTGATGCTCAGGAATACAGTGTGCGCATCCGTTCCTTGTGATCCCCAGCACGGAGGCGAACAGGACGGCTTCGGCGTATGTATCACAGGCAAAAATATTATCTGGATCTATCTCATCAATACAGCACAGTGGAGATTCACGGTCAAGGTCGTGGATCTCCCCTGTGCTTTTGTTTAATATAAACTGTTTCTTGTTAAATGGCGCATCATTGCGGCGCATATATCTCTCCCCTTTCCGGTTATCTTTTCCTGTGATAAAATTCAGGTCAGCTTTTATTATACAGCTGTGGTCTGCCGCGGTCAATGCCGCGCGGGTTCATTACTGTTCACACAGTAACGCGACTCTGCAGTATGTCTTAAGGAGGGTATTTGCTATGGCTTCCATGCTTTTTCAGAAAAAGGCGGGGAGAAAATTTTTTGTTATACGTTAAACTTTTATGAGGATTCCGGAGTTATTTATAACAGGAACGGAAGAAAGGGGGATTGGCGTGACGGACAGAGAGCTGATCAGGAAACTTCATACGGGCGACAGAAGCGCACTGGACGGAATCGTTGAGAAATACTATGACGATATCTATAAGTTCTGTCTGTATATGACTATGGATGAGACGGATTCATACGACATCGTTCAGGAAGTGTTTCTCAGGTTCATCAAATATGCAGAGTCCTATACGCACGGAAATCTGAAAGGCTATCTGCTGATCATTGCGCGCAATCTCTGCCGGGACTATTTCCGTGAAAAGGAGAAGGAAAAAACGGTGGATCTGACAGAGGATAGGGTATCCGATAGAGACGGGATAGACGATACCGAACAGAAGCTTCTGCTTGATACGATCCTCCAGAAACTCCCGATCGAACAGAGGGAGACAGTTATTTTGAGGTTTCGAGAGGAGCTGAGATTTCAGGATATCGCGAGGATTCTGGGATGCAGTGTGTCCACAGCAAAATCGAGATGCCGACTGGGAATCAGACGGATGAGAAAGGAGTTGGAAGCTTATGAAAGAAAATAGTGACCTGAATAAGCTGTTTTGTGAAGCGGACAGATTTGTGAAAATTGATAAAGAGAGGCGAGAACGGACTCTTGAACGGCTGTACAGTGTGTATGAGGAAATGAACGGGGAAAGAACGTCTGTCACAGCCGGTTATGCAGAGATCGTGTTCAGCCAGCTCCGTTACATGGACAAAGGAATATGGATCGCGGATGCCGCGGTAAATATACTGTTTATCCTGATCCTTCTTCTGCTGAGATATTATGGGGCAGAGGAACAGGATATCATGGTGGCCGCGATGCTGCTTGCATCTGCTTCCGGAGGCGTGTCCATATGGATCTTATCCGGTTTTTTTTCAAATGGAGCCGGAGAACTGGCGGGGACCTGCTATTTTAATACAAAGCAGCTTGCGGGGCTTGAGATGACGCTGCTCGGCGGGATCAATCTGATCATGATCGCCTTTGCGGTCCTCTATGTCGGAATACAGTGGAAGCTGAATCTTTTTCGGATCGGAGTCTATATGGGGGTTCCGTTTCTGTTTACTGTATCTGTATGTCTTGGATGCATGATGG
>ULPS01055240.1_pt1 | contig 27775 bp, 22 predicted proteins | sample 1953711 | NCBI WGS metagenome assembly ULPS01 (sample SAMEA4835635, study PRJEB28245) | human gut metagenome | biome: gut microbiome; material: fecal sample | place: Denmark | collected 2008 | reverse complement strand
ATAAACCAGCCTCCCCGGCAGGCCGGATCGGCCTGCCGAAAATTTTTCACACCCGTTTCCTGTAAAATTTTTCCACCCCCTGAATTACCTGATACAGCCCCATGGCGATCACGCAGAGAATCAGGATGGAGGTGATCACCATATCCAGCTGGAACAGGCGGGATGCGGTGGTGAGAAATTGGATAACCGGAGTTGTTGATATTTGTAAAAATGCAATCACGATTTGGCCGGCGCTGGTTCGTACCGGTTCGCCTGGTGGCTTGATCGGTAAATAAGCTGTATGCCGCTGTATGGGGAAACTGTACAGCGTTTTTACCATAATAGGATTTGCTTTTTGCCCGGCGCATTGACTGCAATAGAGAGAAATGTTATTATGATTGCATAGATTGGAATAGAATTTAGCATTATAATAACAAATGAAACTGTGGCAGAAAGGAGAGCTGTATGGAAAAGACAAAAACAAGGTATAAAGATTTTATCATGCAGTATCTTACCGCAATGGATCCCAATCAAGTAATTACAACAGAACAAGTCGCCCAGTATGTAGCAGGACGACTTCTGCTGGAAACAGTAATGGTAAAAAAGGCGGTCAATGTAAATATGGCACGGCTTGAAAAAGAAGGGCAAATCATGCGCTTGACCAAAGGAGTTTATTGCAGGAAAGTAAAGACTGCATTTGGATATTATGCCCCGGATAAAGAAACTCTTTTTTGTAAGCATCTGCTTCGCAATGAAAATGAGGTGATAGGGTACGAAACAGGATTGTCGGAGTTAAATCGTATTGGCCTGGTTTCTCAGATGCCAAAGAAAAGGTGTATCGCAACCAATCTGCACAAAAAGCAAATCCCGAAAGGAATGCAGATAGAGATTCGAAAACCGCCTATCATGGTCAATGCTGATAATTTTCGGTATTTACAAATTCTGGATGTTATCAGAGAACTGGATATGGCGCCGGTAGATACGGCAAAACCGGTTGATGTGGTAAGAGCGGTAGCCCAGGAATTTGCGTTAGAAACGGATCAACTGATTTTGATGGCCCGAAAGTATTACGGGCAAAAAACTTTGGTTCGAACGATAGATATTATGTTGGAGGGTAATTATGAAGCTGCACGAGGATAAGCTTGCTTTTTTGAATATTATTAGTTTGATTCATGAAGTCAGCGGTATTCGGTCAGATATTTTAGAAAAAGACTATTATGTTACACTCCTGTTGAGGGAATTGGCAGACAAACAGGCAGAATTGCCGGCCTATTTCAAAGGCGGAACGGCTCTGTATAAAGCACAAAAAAGTATCTGCCGCTTTTCAGAGGATATTGATTTAACGGTGTGTATTGATAATTGCAGTAACAGCCAGGCAAAGAAACGATTGGAGTTGGCAACAAAGAAATATCAGGTTTTGCCACGTACATCCAGAAAAGAACTGGAAGATGACCGGAAAGGCAGTATTACGGCAGTTTATGACTATATTCCGCTTGTAGGTGTTGATACAGATGATCCGCTCCAACGCTTTGGATATGTAAAAGTAGAAGGAACCTCCTTTACTGTCAGCGAGCCTTTTACATCGCTTGAAATTGAGCCAATACTTTATACTTATGCCGCAGAAGGACAACGGAAAATTCTTCAGACGCAATACGATGTTGGACCTTTTATGATAAAGACAATTCGTTTGGAGAGAATTTTCGCAGACAAGATTTTTGCCGCTGAATTTTATAATGAGCGTGAAATGTATTTTGATGTGGCAAAACATCTTTATGATGTCAGCATCATGCTGGATTTGGAACAAATTCAGGGGATGATTGGAAATCGGCAGATGTTCCTTGAAATGCTGGGATATAAAAGGCTGGAAGAGACCAGAAGAACAGGAAGCGACTTAGCCGAAAAGAAATTTTCCGATTTTCGGTTGCTTAGAGGTTTTGCTGACAATGATGCGCTTCGTAAGGATTACCAAAATATGCAACGGAACTACGTTTTTGCAAAAGAAGATGTACTTCCTTTTGATTTCGTTGTAGAACAGTGGAAAAAACTCGGAGAGATATTGTTTGCGCTTGAGTGATGATGACATATGAGTGTGCTGGTTTTTCAACAGCACTTTATGATCATTCTGATTTTGTAATCACCAAAAAGTGATGGTGATAAATGGTGCAGTAAATCCTAAACTGGTTGAAAAAGGAGTATTGAGAGATGGCCAGAGAATCCGATACCTGGATCATACATGGTGTCGCGGAAGATGATACGGGGTGTATTCATACCGTAGAAGAGGCAATTCCATACATCATTGAGATTGAATTTCTCCCATTATTCAGGAATGAAATACCAGGCTTTTCCGGAATCGGAATTCAGAATAGGGAGAAAATATGACAGGATTTTTATTTGTTGGAATGGGAGGGGCAGTCGGCGCCATGCTCAGATATGCCATCAGCCTGATCCCTTATAAGGGAAGGTTTCCTCTGCTTACGCTGTTCATCAATGTTATAGGAGCTTTGGCCATCGGTATCATTGCCGGCCTTTCCGCAAGAAAGAATCTGCCGCAGAACGCAGTGCTGTTCCTGAAAACTGGTGTATGCGGAGGATTTACAACATTTTCCACATTCTCGCTTGAGGCTTACAATCTGCTGGAGCAGGGATATTTCAGGCTTTCGGCTGTATATATCATTTTGAGTGTTGTCTGCTGTCTGGCAGGGGTAGCCGTCGGGATGTATATGGCGGAACATGTCATGTAACGCCGCGCATAAAGAAAATGGATGTGCACAGGTCAGAAAAAATCAAGATAGACAGATTCTGTCTATCCAAATCAGTATAATAGAAAATCATAGGCGGCAGGGTCTTGCCACCCGTCTGCTGATATGCTATTTTTAAACCGTAACCGTACAACTGGCGAAGAAAGGAGGACGACTGCCATGACAAAAACACATTATAACAAAAACTATATTTTATTCAGGACGACAAAAAGGCGCAGAAGTCTTTCTTATCTTTTGAAGTGGGTCTGAATGGACGAAGACACGGGTACGGGCGGTTCCATCAGATTTACCAGAGACGATCAGACAAGATGTCAGGCACCTCTTTGTTGGGGTGCCTTTTTTGCGTCCTTTTTTAAGACAGAGAGGATTTATCAGGATATGAAAACAATTCAGGGAAAATTCGCGGAGGCGAAAATTTACTCAGACACCTGCGAGGATTACGCAGCAGCGCAGATTCAGCTGCTTTGTGACCATGAAACGGCGGAAAACGCCGTCATCCGCGTGATGCCGGATGTTCATCCGGGGAAGGTGGGAACGATCGGGCTTACCATGACGGTGGGAGAGAAACTGATCCCTTACTTGCTTGGCGGGGACATCGGCTGCGGAGTGTCCTGCGTGGTATTTAAAACGAAAAGAATAGAAGGAAAGCAGCTGGACGCGGTGATCCGGGAGCGGGTGCCGTCTGGAGCTGCCATCCGCCGGGAAATCCACCGTTATGGAGAAAAGGCACATCTGGAAGAACTTTCCTGTTTCCGGCATGTTCAGGAGAAAAAAGCGCTCCTGAGCCTTGGAACGCTGGGCGGAGGAAATCATTTCATCGAGGTGGACCAGGATGAAGATGGGACTCATTATCTTGCAGCCCATTCCGGCAGCAGGCATCTGGGAACAGAGGTGACGGAATATTATCAGAACCTGGCATACCAGGCCTGCCGGGAGAGGGGGATTCCCCATCTTGTCAGCTCCCTGGAAGGAGAGCAGCTGGAAGCTTATCTGCATGACGTGGAGATCGTTCAGAGGTTTGCCGCCCTTAACCGGGCCTGCATTCTCGACGAAATCTGCAAAGGGATGAAGTGGAAGGCCATTGACCGGTTTGATACGGTGCATAACTATGTGGCAAAGCTTCCGGACGGAACGCCGCTTTTGAGAAAAGGGGCGGTATCCGCACGACAGGGAGAACGGCTTCTGATTCCCATCAATATGAAAGAGGGGATGCTTCTCTGCGAAGGGAAGGGAAATCCCGACTGGAATTTTTCCGCGCCCCATGGAGCCGGGCGCGTGTACCGGAGGGATCAGGTGAAGGAGCATTTTACCGTATCCGATTATAAACGGGAAATGAAAGGAATTTATTCCACCTGCATTTCCAGGGATACGCTGGATGAAGCGCCCTTTGCCTATCGGAGCGCGGAGGAGATCATAAAACAGATTAGAGAAACCGTAAGAATGAGGAAAATGCTTCGGCCTGTCTATAATTTCAAGGCAGGCGGGAGAGATAAAAAGTGACCTTAAAAGTTGAAAGCAGGAAAAAGGAGAAATCAAATATGTGGAGATATGTGTTTCCCGGAAAGTATGAAACTGCGCTCAGTTATGAAAACTGGCCGGAAGGTTTTGATCGTGATAAAAAGGAAAAAATCAGGTGCAGCTATGACCAGTATGTAGTCAGAACGAAAGGTTCCGTCTATAAAGTGGTTGTTTTTCCGTATCTGGAGGAATGTATCCTGTATTATGCAGGAATACATGAGGGCACCTATGATCGCGATCTGTCAGCAGATGCAGCCAGGACGCTTGCAAAGGCCTACGCCATATTGATCCGCGACCCTGGGGCGATTGTCTATGTACCCATGAGAAAGCCGAAAGACTGGATGATAAATTTTAATCTGGTCTTATGCCGTCATACCTGTATGATGAAGCCGGGAAGATGGCTGAAAATCGAGAAGCAGCTTAATGCATACAATAAAGTGCATAACTATCGTTTCTGGTATGAACCGCAGAAGTTGAGAGACTATTTTTACAGGATTGTGGTGCGGAAGAATGAGATGTTATGTCACAAGGAATACAACAGGCTGTTCTCTCAGAGAGAAATCGGTAATTATGTGATAGAAAGTTTTTCGCTCGATGGGATTTATGAAATCCATGAAAATCTTCTCAGCGCCGCAGAGTTTATGGATGAGGCGGATGAGCGGAATGAGGAAAAGGCAAGCGGATGGGGATACGGATATATGGTAAGCAAAGCGCTTATTCGGAAGAATGGAGGAATATAAGATGAGAACACTGCTTATCATGCGTGGAGTTCCCGGAAGCGGCAAGTCCACATGGGTAGAAGAAAACGGGCTGAAGCCCTATGCCTTATGCCCGGATGAAATTCGTCTGCTGTGCTGCAGCCCGCTTCTGCAGGCAGACGGGACGGAGTGCATCGGCGGGAACAGCGAAAATACGGTCTGGAAGGTTTTTCTCCAGCTGTTAAAGGAACGGATGCGGCAAGGTGCTTTTACCGTAATAGACGGCACGAACATCCGGACAGAAGAACTGCGGCGGTATAAAAAGCTGTGTGAGGAATACCGCTATCGGGTTTACTGCGTGGATTTTACTGGGGTTCCCGTGGAAGAAGCAAAACGCCGTAACGTAAGCCGTGAGCCTTTAAAAAGGGTGCCGGAGCAGGTAATCGAGCGGATGCACCGCAGTCTGTCCGGTCAGAAGATCCCTTCCGGGATCGTTGTCATCCGGCCTGATGAATTGGAACGGGTGTGGCTGAAAAAGATCGACCTCTCCGGATACCGGAGAGTCCACCACATCGGAGACCTGCACGGCTGCTTTACTGTCCTGCAGGAGTATCTGAATGGACAGGGCGGGATAAAGGAGGATGAGTTTTATATCTTCCTCGGAGATTATATCGATAGAGGCATAGAAAACGCGGAGGTCATCCGTTTCCTGATCTCCATAGCGGAAAGGAAAAACGTGCTCCTGCTGGAGGGAAACCATGAAAAATCCCTCTGGGACTGGGCGGACGGCGGAGAAGGCAGGTCAAAGGAGTTTCGGCTGCACACCCGCAGGGCGCTGGAGAAGGCGGAAATCGATCCCAAGGAAGTTCGCTGCCTGTACCGGAAATTCGGCCAGTGCGCCTATTACAGCTATGGGGACAGGGATTTTCTGGTCACCCATGGAGGACTGAGCATCCTGCCGGAGAATCTGACTCTTGTGGCAACGGAGCAGATGATTGGCGGAACCGGGGAATACGCGGACGCAGACCGGATGGCGGAAACCTTTGAGAAGACTGCACCGGCTTCCTGTTATCAGATCTTCGGACACCGGAATCCATCCGGCCAGCCGGTGCGTATGAATGATCGGGTGTATAACCTGGAAGGAGGCGTTGAAAGAGGCGACTTTCTGAGATGCGTTCAGGTGGATGGCGACGGGATTCACCCGGTGGAAATCAGAAATCCGGTCTGGCTCACGTCGGAGCTTCGGGAAAAACAGACGGTGGAGGATGCGGTGATCCAGCTCCGGGCGGATCCGGCTGTGGCAGAAAAACGGTTTGGGAATATCTCTTCTTTCAACTTTACCAGAGAAGCCTTTCGGGAGAAGGACTGGAACGAACGCACCATTCAGGCGCGGGGGCTGTATCTGGACACCGCGCAGAACCGGGTAGCGGCCAGAGCCTATAACAAGTTTTTCAATATCGGAGAACGCCCGGAGACGAGATGGAGCGCGCTGCAGCAGAACCTCCGGTTCCCGGTAAGCTGTTATGTGAAGGAAAACGGTTTTCTAGGACTGGTCTCCTGGGATGTAGAAAAGGAATCGCTTTTTATCACCACCAAAACAGACCCGGAGGGCATCGCGGCCCTGTGGTTTCGGGAGCTTCTGCGAAAAAAAGCCGGGGCGGACGGAATCCGGCGCATGGAAGATTATCTGAAAGCTCATCCGGTAACACTGGTCTTTGAATGTGTGGACATGGAGCATGATCCCCATGTGATTGAATATCCGGAAAGCCGGGTGATCCTGCTGGACATTGTCTGCAACCGTATGGAGTATGAGAAGTATTCTTACAAACAGATGTGTGAAATGGCGGAGCGGCTGGGACTGGAGCATAAGGAACTGGCCTGCATACTTCCGGACTGGAAGGCATTTGCCGACTGGTACGGGCAGGTGAATGCAAAAGATTATACTTATAGAGGACGGCAGATCGAAGGTTTTGTGATCGAAGATGCCGCGGGAAGGATGGTGAAGCTGAAAGGAGCCTATTACAGATTTTGGAAGCAGATGAGAGGGCTGGCGAAGGAGATTGCCGAAAAGGGCGGAATCGACAGGCGGCATGTGCGACTGGACGCGGAAGGAGAGGCTTTCTGCAGATGGACGATGGAACTGTATCAGAGAGAGGGAGAGAAATCGGAGCCGCGGGATATCTGTGAGCTGAGGAGAAGGTTTCTGGAAGAAAGACGTTGAGGTGATAGAATGTGTACACGGAATGAACTGGACATGATTTTGAGAAAACAAGATGGAAGCTAAAGGATTCTATTGGCGGGACGCGCAGAAAGCCATGCAGAGGAGCACATGGAGGCAATAGCTGAAAGCATCTCGGTATTAGTAGAAAAAGGAATCTTTTCATAAAGAGAGGGACATGCAAAACAGATGGATAGCATCTATAGAGCAATGTCCCTTTTTGCTTTCTGACAGCATCGGATGAGAACGCATTATAGTTATTATGTTTTAACAGAGAAAAACGCGAAGTGAAGCAGTCATTCATTTTACATAAGGCACGATCTCGGAAATAAATCTTTCCACTAGACGAAGCTGCGTGTTGGACAGAGATTTCAGCTGCTCGCTGACTTCTTCCCGCAGTTCGGAAGTGTCCTGCTTGTCAGAAGGCTCAATTTCTATGATATCTTCAATGCCGATCTGAAAAATGGAACAGAGGCGTATGAGCTTTTCGATCGTGAAATTCCGTTCGCCTCTTTCCAACTGAGCATAATACTGAGTATCGAGATCCAACTGCTCAGCCAGCTTTTCCTGTGTCATACGATTCAGAAGACGATATTTTTTTATGTTTTGTGAGATTGGATTGGAATCTTTTGATTTCATGAAAACCTCCTATTACAGTTTTGTTTTTTTCGTTTGGTATAATAAGAGTTATTTTGTTTTGCTATATATAGCATTGCAATTTGATTTATAAATGATACAATAATGAAAAAAGAAGGAAAAAATTCAGAATGACAGGATCTGTCCATATCAGTTGATATAATGACTGAAAACGGAGGCTTTTATGGACGGCGAAAAAAATCAGAAGATGGAACGGGTGCTGGGATTATATACAAAGCTTCTGTCCGGCGCCCTGGTATTTAAGGAAGAAGAAGCACAGAATTACGGCGTTAATACACGAAGTATCCAGCGGGATATCGATGATATCCGCAGCTTTCTGGATATGACCGGAATCAATACGGGACAGATGAATACGGTGATTTATGACCGTACCCGGCGCGGTTACCGACTGGAAAAGAACAGCAGGCTGATGCTGAAAAACAGTGAAATTCTGGCTGTCTGCAAAATCCTGCTGGACAGCCGCGCTTTTACCAAAACGGAGATGACGGATATTCTTGACCGAATGGTAGCCTGCTGCGTCCCGGAGGTTAACCGGAAGCTGGTGGAAAGCCTTGTGAGAAACGAGGAGTTCCATTATGTGGAGCCCAGGCACAAAACGGATTTTCTGGATACCATGTGGGAGATCGGCAAGGCCATCCGTTCCTGTCGTTATATTGAAGTGGACTATTTCCGGACAAAGGACAAGTCCATCGTAAAAAGAAAGCTTATGCCAGTGGCTCTTATGTTTTCAGAGTTCTATTTTTATCTCACAGCATTCATTGACGATGAGGAAGTGAAGAAGGATTTCAATGTGCTGGACGACGCTTTCCCGACGATCTACCGGATTGACCGGATTAAAAAACTGAAGGTTCTGGACGAGCATTTTCACATTCCCTATAACAACCGGTTTGAAGAAGGAGAATTTCGAAAAAGAATACAGTTTATGTACGGAGGAAAGCTCAGAAAGATCAAATTTCTGTATTCCGGAGACAGCATCGAAGCGGTGCTGGACAGGCTGCCGACCGCAAAGGTACTGGGGGTGAAGGACGGAGTATATACGGTATCGGCGGAGGTGTTCGGGGATGGGATTGATATGTGGATCAGGAGTCAGGGGGAAAGGGTAAAGATGATCGATTCCGGAAAGGAAACCAACCATATGTAATGACCAGAAAGGTACCGTTTATCCTTTTCAAAATGATCGGACAAAATGAGTTCCATTTCATATCTGCATCGACTTCTTATTGCTTTTTATTGTTAAGATGTTACAATAGAGAAAAGAGAAAAACACAGAATGATAGAAAATTTTCGCGTTAATTGATGAATAAAGAATGAAAAAACAGGAAATTTGCCTAAACACCAGTTTTTGAGGGATGATGCAGATTGGGGGATGGAGAAGGGATGGACGGAGAGAAAAACCGGAAAATGGACCGGGTGCTGGATCTTTATACGAAGCTTTTGTCAGGGGCCATGATCAATAAAGAAGAGGAAGCGAAGGCCTATGGCGTTAATGAGCGGAGCATCCAGAGAGATATCGATGATATACGCAGCTACCTGGAGACCACCGGAATGAATAAGGGACAGATGAACACGGTAATTTACGACCGGAGCTGTCACGGATATCGTCTGGAGAAGGACAGCAGGCTGATGCTGAAAAACAGCGAGATTCTGGCAGTCTGCAAAATTCTTCTGGACAGCAGGGCGTTCACCAGGGCAGAGATGACGGACATTGTCGATCGGATGGTGGCCTGCTGTGTTCCGGCGGATAACCGGAAGCTGGTGGAAGACCTTGTGAGAAATGAAGAGTTTCACTATGTGGAACCCAGACACAAAACAGATTTTCTGGATACCATGTGGGAGATCGGCCAGGCCATCCGGGACTGTCATTATATTGAGGTGGATTATTTCCGGACAAAGGATAAATCCGTCGTGAAACGGAAGCTGGAGCCGGTGGCGATCATGTTTTCGGAATTTTATTTTTACCTCACCGCATTTATTGATGACGAGGAAGTGAGGAAGGATTTTGATGTGCTTAACGATTCCTTTCCGACGATCTATCGGATTGACCGGATCAGGAAGCTGAAGATGCTGGATGAGCATTTCCATATTCCATACAAAGACCGGTTTGAGGAGGGAGAGTTCCGCAAGCGGATTCAGTTCATGTATGGCGGGAAGCTCAGGAAGATCAGGTTTCAGTATTCCGGCGACAGCATCGAAGCGGTGCTGGACAGGCTGCCTACTGCTGAAGTGTTGGGGGAGAAGGATGGAGTGTATACGGTGTCGGCGGAGGTGTTCGGGGATGGGATTGATATGTGGATCAGGAGTCAGGGGGAGAGGGTGGAGGTGATTTAGGGGAGAAAGACATAAAAGACGGAGATATAAACATTCATAAATAAATACAGGATAAATGTGGTTTTGAAAATATTGTTACAATATAGCAGGAAAGGAAAAGGTATAGGGTGTGAATCAACAAGACATTTTTGCAAGTGCACAGATCATTATCTTTAACCCTATCTTAAAAGAAACTACTGATATACGAAATCAATACTTCATGTATCTCAGAAAATTGATTCGGGTTGTAAGATGGAATAGAAGAAAATATACAAAAGCACAGATCAAATTTTACAAAGATGTTTTATGTGATGAGAGAAAAGAACCTGTAAGCAACATGGATATTTCGTTTGATTCCCGCTTCTGCTACTTGCTGCCTTATGATCTGGCGGTAATGCTTGGATTTCATTCAAAAGTTATCAAGTCAGAAAAGGTAAAAACAATAATCAATAGAATTACTTCAGACTTTGATTTGCCAAAAGGACATGCAACATTCTTTGCTTTAGAGTTTGAAGCTGCACTCGGCAGTCTTTCGGCGTGGGAAGATGTACTTAGAAGCAATTTGACCAGAGGATTCAAGCACTATTTGAAGCTGGTCAAGAAAAACATTAGCTTTATTAAGGAAAGACCTTACAACATTCTGATTACAGCAACCATGAGTGCAGGTAAATCAACACTCATAAATTCTCTGGTGGGTAAGAATATCAGCTTAATGCAGAATATGGCTTGCACCAGCAAAATACACACCATCGTTTCAAAATCTCTCGAAGATGGTGTGTCAAGCGAATATGATTATGATCTTTCCATTGATGCATCAAAGGAAGATCTGTTAAACGATAATGAGGATAACAATTCTTCCCAAATAACCGTTGGAACATTCTTCAGCGGAGAACTTGGTGGAAAAAGAATTGTACTGTTCGATTCTCCAGGGGTAAATTCAAGTGAAAATGCAGAACATACCGAAATTAGTCAACGAATGATTAAATCTCAAAAATACCGCCTGATGATTTATGTTCTTAACTCTACGCAACTTGGCACCACTGACGAGGAACGCCATCTCGAAGTTGTCAAGCAGAGACTTGGACGAGCTAAGATTATCTTTGTTATGAATAAAGCTGACAAGCTGATTTCTCAGGATGACGACTTTCGTGACTCCATTGAAGGTCAAAGAAAGTATCTTGTGTCCAAAGGGTTCAAAAATCCACTAATCTGCCCTGTTTCATCCCGTGCAGCTTATTTGGTTAAAAAGAGCAAGAGGGAAGAACTCAGCAGAATTGAGCGAGGAGAGATGGAAAACTACATGGACAAGTATGAGACTCAAAGTTTGGTTGACTATTATGAAGAAAAACTTGGCTGCCCGCATATTTCATCAAACAATGAAGTGGATGCACTGTTTGTTAATTGTGGGTTCGCACATTTTGAAAAAATAATCGCAAATCTATACGACGGAGGGAAAGCAAATGGCACAGGTATATGTTAAGTACAATCCGTACAGACTTGAAACAACAGTAAAGGTAAATGGAAGAGATGTTTCCACTGACAGTATCCTCTACAAAGTCACAAAAGGAAAACGTCTTCAGGAGTGGATTGGTAAATTTCCCAAAATGCTTCGGGAGGAGTTAAATACTCTGGATTTTTCTTTGGAATATTGCGGCATGGCATTAGACTGGGATGATTTTGAAGATGCTTTTGAGCAGGCTCAAAAAGAAGGTCTTATAAGAGTATCTGGAATGAGATATATTGCCGGCAAAAGCGATGATGATATCAATGAAAAAATCGTCAAAATATTTCAGAAATTGCAGAAAGGACCTGTTCCTGACTTTCGGGATGCAAAACTGGCTAAGGCATTTGAAAATATTAATAATTCCATTTTCCCGGTGAATGTAATTGCAACCATGAGTTCTGGTAAATCAACACTCATAAATGCACTGCTTGGAAGAAATCTTATGCCTTCGAAGAACGAAGCCTGTACTGCTGTTATCACCGAGATCCTAGACACCGATGATCCTTCTTTTGCTGCAGTTGCATACGATGAGGATAGTGTTGTGCTTCAGGAAGTCCCCCAGCTCACTTACGAGATTATGCATGAACTAAATGACAATGAAAATGTACATCGCATTTCCACTGAAGGAGATATTCCTTTCCTCGATTCCAAAAGTACCGCACTCATGCTTGTGGATACTCCGGGTCCGAACAATGCGCAGAATCAAGCTCATAAGAATACAACATATAGAGCCATCAATAATGACTCCAACAACCTTATTCTATATGTGCTTAATGGCTCGCAGTTGAAAACAAATGATGACGCTGCCTTGCTTCACTATGTAGCAGATCAAATCAAAAAGGGCGGCAAACAGGTTCGAGATAGATTCCTGTTTGTTATCAACAAGATGGATGACTTTAATCCAGAAACAGAAAGTATAGAAAATGCGATCCTTTCTGTCAAAAGATACCTTGCTTCATTTGGTATCGAAGATCCACAGGTATTCCCATGTTCGGCGTTCGCTGCCCTTCAGCTAAAAACGGAACTTGCAAATATTGATATCGATAATCTTACACGCAATGAGAAAAAGCAATTATCGGTATCAGCAAGAGATGCTATTGGAATGGTTGAAAAACTTCTTGATTTTGAAAGTATGCACTTAGAACAATACTCGACCCTCTCTCCAAGTGCGCAACAGGAGCTTGACTTCCATTTGAGTCAGGCGATTGAAGCTAACGATACTAAGGAACAGGCGTTGATTCATTCCGGTATCTATTCCATTGAAGCTGCTATTACTGCTTATGTTAAGAAGTATGCTAAAACCAAAAAAATCAAGGATTTGGTTGAATCTTTCCAAGAAGTTCTCGAAAGTAGCAAGGTTTTGGTTAAGGCAAAAACTCGTGTCGCAACAGATGAAGCAGCAGCAAAGGCTTGCACTGAACGAGCGGCGGCAGTCAGGCAAAAAATTGCTGACGGAAAAGAAGCTGAACTGTTCAAACAGAAAATAGCTGCTCTAAATCCTATGCCTATCATAGAAGAAAAAACTGAACAGTTAAAACAAAATGCTACAACTAAATCAAGCAAAATATTCAGACCTTATGGTGAGACATTAACCAGTCGTGATGAAGCCAAACGCCTGGTAAATCAATTCAGCACTTTTAGTTCTGATGCAATGGCTGAATTAACTTCCGAATTGGAAAGTGTTATCAACAATGAAATTGTTTGTATCGGTGAGCGTTTGCTCATGGAATATCAGGAAAAACTCTCTAAGTTTGATGGCTCTTCTTCTGACGAGCATCTTGATTTTCAAACCGTTGATTTGATTAAGGGTGCATTAAAAACTATGAGAGAAACCGCTGAAAGTTGGACATCAGATGATTTTGCAACTGAAACTGTGGAGGATATTGGCGAAACCACTTATGAGGAAAGAACCTATTACGAAAAAGTTGGTCAGGAAGAAGAAGAAATTGTTGTAGGCTCTCACGAAGAAAAAATTGGCACTCGAAAAGTAAAAATCGGTTCCCACCGTGAAAAGGTTGGCACAAGACGAGTTAAGAAACCTGGTTTTTTTTCTGCTATTGCAAGAATTTTTGGTGGCGGATATACAACCGAGGATGTTTTTGAAACAGTCGACGACTATAAAGATGAAGATGTATTCAAGACTGTCCTTGAATACAAGACCATTATGAGAGATGTATTTGAGGAAAAGACTGAACAAATTGAAAAGTTCAACGTTTCGACCAAACGAATTCAGAATGCTCTTATTGCAAAGATGCGTCGTAACGTGGATGAAGGGACTGAAAAAGCGTTGGGATTTGCTAAAGAACAGGTCGAATCAATGAAGACACAGTTCTCTAGCATTTTTGCAGAACTGGATAAAATCATCGAGGCTAAATATGCTGAACTTGAAAAGTGTGCTACCGATGAATCCGAAAAGAGAGAGACTCTACTGAAGAATCAGGAAATTTTGAACTGGATTGAAACCAACATAGATGAAATTAACACCATTCTTGACATGTAAAGAAAGCGAGGACAAAATGGATACGGAAATCAAAAAATATGCCGACTCTGGCGATATAAAATCTTTGAAGTATATCTTCGTTGATTCTCTTGATGTTGATCCTACTTTTGTACGCTATGAGGAAGAATACAATTATTGTAAATCTATTCCAGGACTGCTTGAGCCCCATGTTGAACTGACTCCGTTCAAGACAAATAAAGCCGATTGGAATGAGGAATATTGGACAAGCCTGAAAATGGATCTTGTAAAAAATTTCTCCGATAGAAGAATGTCTCATATGCGTGAGGTGGCACGGGTATTTCTGGCTGATAAAGTTCAGAGAATCCTTGTAGAACGTGCTTCCAATAATACTGTCCAGACGACTCTGACTCCTAAAGTTGAGCCTATTCGGGTGGAAAAGACTGAAAGCATCACTCCTACGCCTGAAGTGACGGAAAAACAACCATTTATTTCCAAAGCAGAAATGCAAAAACGACAACTCGAAGAAGAAAAACGCAAACTGGAAGCTGAAAATAAAGCCCAGGATGCTATCCGAAAGCGTGAAGCCAGAGAACGAGCAGCCAAAATCGAACAGCAGCATCGTGCGCAGACTCAAGCGCAATATCAGACCGGAGGTGGATTCCTAAAAAAAGCAATGGGGATTGTAGTGGCGGCGGTTACAGTGGCAGTCATTCTGATCCTGCTCCTGAAATAACGCAATCCCGCAGAACGGGGAACAACAATCCCGCTTCGCCGCAAATAAATCAAAGGGGCAATTTAGTCAAGTCTACCCCTGTAGAAAAAAGAGCAGATACTTTACCATTAGTTAAAGGAAACACGCTACACCAGGTTTTCCAAACCGAACATTTTATTTTCAATGTATCATCTACATTCGAAAAGCTGTACAGGTATAAATTTGATCCTGTTACGAATGAGGTTATTGGAATTGTTGTTTTTAAGCGTATAAGAAACGGTGATACTGAGTATGAGCAATTTCGGAGTTTATCGCCGAAGGAAATGTCTGGAATTTCGACTACATTCTGCGATAAAACCTGTGATGTTTGTAGCCTGATTTCTCAGGGACACCTTCGTGGATATATGCTTCATTTCAGAGCGGTCTATGGTGAGGGTAAAACAGCAGAAACTGAAAGATTGTATTTCGCATTTGAGAAACGCAAAAAAAAGGAAGGAGAATGTTGAATTGGCAACGTGGAAAAATGAGACTCTCCAACCCAAAGCAAACATTTTGCAGGTAGAGAGGGAAAAAACAGTTAAATCTGCCAGGCCTGCTACTATTTATGCGGAGTCCCCAAGAGACGTTAATTTCATGACGTTACAAAACAATTTGCAAAACTGCCTTGCTATCGTTGATAACGAAGTAATGAAGAATTATGTACCCACACTTCAAAACTGTTCTGTTGTACCGATAGATGATGCAACTATTTCTGCCCTTGAACAAATTCAATTCTTCCGTATTTCAGAACTTGTATATCAGGAAGACGAGTTTTCTGTTCATAAACTGGCTACTATCTTCAACGCTCTTGCAAATAAACCTTGTACATTGGTGCTGATGATTCAAAGTGACGGTCAGACAAATAACTTCTATCTTGGAGTTCGTTCCAGAGATAGCCGTTTCTCTGGTGGCACAATGCGTCAGTTGCTTGAACAGAGTCTTTTGGGATTATTTCCTGGGAGCAAAACTGACGATTACTTTAACGAGGATATGAGGGCAGATCTTGATAGACTGGATATTGGAGCTATTTCAAGTGTCACTTGTATTGCGGACTATAAGCAAGACAAAGACTCTTTCGAGAATAAGAACTTTATTCAGGGACTTGAAAAGTTCATTTACAGTATGCAGGGCAAAGCCTATACTGCCATCTGCATTGCGAATAACCTTGAACATCAAGACTTAGTAAATACAAGAAAGGACTATGAGCGTATTTATACGCTCATGTCCCCTTTCGCAAATATGCAGTACAACTATGCCTTGAACAAAAGTTCCAGCACATCTGAGAGCGATACTCAAGGGGAAACTAATACAGATTCTGCCGGAATTACAACAGGCACAAGTACTAACCTGAGCGAATCCGATGCAAAAACTTATGGTACAAATTTAGCCCATACAACAACAGACACCGAAGGAAATAACACATCTGTTGGACTAGGAAAAGTCCATACTACTGGGGTAACTGAAGGTACATCTGATTCTGTAGCCACGACAGTGACAGTAGGAACATATGCAGGTGTAGGCGGTAACGTTGGTCATGTTAAGGCTAATGTTGGCGTTACATCCAGTGTTTCCCGGGGGCAAACTCATGGAACTTCCCATACTGATTCAATCTCTGATTCAATTTCAAAGAATCTGACGTTTGGAATCAATTCCTCTAAGTCCATTGGAGATACAGTAGGAAAAAATGAAAGTTCTACCAAAGCTCGATCTATTGGGGCGGGGATACAGTACAGCGAAAATGAAGGCCATAGTATATCCACTAATTACACACATACTAAGGCTCTTACAGATACTTTTGGAAATTCTCAGGCTGTTACCCTCAATGTACAAAACAAATCTTTGATAAGTACACTGAATCGACTTGAAAAACAGCTTGAAAGGCTTGATGAATGTGAAAGCATTGGTATGTGGGATTTCGCCGCATATTTTCTTGGCGAAAGTGCGGCTGAAGCGGAAACCGCTGCAAGTATGTATCGTTCCCTCATTTCCGGTGATCAAAGCGGTCTGGAAATTGCCGCAGTTAATACCTGGACAGATGAAGAACGAGTTAAAAGCATTTCCAAATATGTAGTAAATTTTGTGCACCCTGTATTCCTCTACGAATTTGCGGATAGTGTCGTAAATCGTCAAACTTTTGTAGATGCGACGGTACTGGCAAGCACAAATGAGCTTGCTATCCAGCTTGGCTTGCCGAGAAAGTCCGTAAAAGGACTTCCGGTTATCGAACATGCTTTATTTGCCCAGGAAGTACTTTCCGACAACCATGCAAAAGATGAAAGAAAAAATATAGAGTTAGGTGTTGTCAGCCATTTTGGAAAGGATACTGATACTAAGGTGGAGTTGGATATGGAAAGTCTTTCTATGCACACATTTATTACAGGTTCAACCGGTTCAGGTAAAAGTAATACTGTTTATCAAATTCTGTCCGAACTTCTTAAAAACAAGGTTCGGTTCTTAGTTATTGAACCAGCTAAAGGTGAATACAAAAATGTATTCGGCGGACGAAGTGATGTCTCTGTGTACGGCACTAATCCGCTGCTTACAGAACTTCTAAGAATTAACCCATTCAGTTTTCCAAAAGAAGTTCATATTTACGAACATCTGGACAGGCTCATTGAGATATTCAATGTATGTTGGCCAATGTACGCAGCTATGCCTGCTATCTTAAAGGACGCTGTTGAGTGTGCCTATATCAATGCCGGATGGGACTTACGTAAATCCAAAAATAAATATAATGAGAGACTCTTCCCAAATTTCATTGATGTCCTTCAGCAAATTGATGAAGTTATGGATATGTCTCAGTATTCAAGTGACAATAAGAGCGACTATAAAGGAGCTTTATGCACCCGACTTCGTTCTCTGACTAATGGAATTAACGGGCTTGTTTTCACTGCCGATGAAATCCCTTCAGAAGAATTGTTCGATAAAAATGTTATTATAGATTTGAGCCGAGTTGGTTCTTCTGAAACAAAATCACTGATAATGGGCTTATTGGTTATGAAGCTTCAGGAACACAGAATCGCAACTTGTGATGGTATGAATGTAGCCCTCAACCATGTTACAGTTCTTGAAGAGGCTCACAACATTTTAAAGAGGACATCTACCGAACAGTCTACCGAAGGGGCTAACCTGTTAGGAAAGTCAGTTGAAATGCTTACGAACGCAATCGCAGAAATGAGAACTTATGGAGAGGGCTTTATCATTGCGGATCAGTCTCCTGGTATGCTGGATATGGCGGTCATTCGTAATACAAATACAAAAATCATTATGCGTCTTCCTGAATACTCTGATCGTGAACTTGTTGGTCGAGCTGCTGGTTTGAAAGATGAACAAATTGTTGAAATTTCTAAGCTCAATAAGGGTGTTGCTGCCATTTATCAAAATGACTGGCTCGAATCCGTTTTGTGTAAGGTTAAAATGTATTCCAGTGATGAACCAGAATATAAATATGAAACAAAAGAAACCGAAGAGCATCGGGATATCAAAGGAGAGATTATTAGTCGCCTGATTGCAAAAGACTTAATGCATTTGATTGATACGGTTGATGAAGAACTCATTGTTTCAAATATGCCTGTTGCAGCAAAATGCAGACTGTTTGACTACGTAGCGGCACCTAACTCCAAAAAATTAGACTTGGCTGCAGCGATTGCTTATGAGTTATTTTCTGCTGAAACCGCATTTTCTACACTGGCAAAAAACCAATATGATTTTGAACGACAAAAGCGTTTTATCATTGAACATCTTACACCATCTATTGCTCCGCTTCCGGAACAGTATAGCCAGCTCATTCTGTACTTAGTCATATACTGGAATGCCCACATTACAGAAAGTGCTCTGATAAAGAATCTTCTTAATTATTTGATTGAAACGGGACGGGAGGAGGGCATGGTATAATGATTGGCAGTTTTCAAGAATCATTTCGACCCGATGATATAAAAATATCAGAAACCGGAGAACGGATGGAACATAGAGACCAGCCCACTGTTCCAACGCTGAATGACCTTAAAAGCAAATTGGAGGTTATTTTCAAAGAGAAAATGCCAGATGATGTATCTTTGAAAGAAGATATTTCGGAAACAAATCTGCTGGAAGAAAGTTATAATCGGTCGGTAACACTTGATGATGGTACTGTTGTGATACTCCCTGATGTAAAAACTTATGAAAACGTGACCAAAACAGATGATAATGGTGCTATATATTTAAAAGATGGAGAGCTGGAACCTAATACAACCTACGAATTAAATGGTAATACCTATACAACCGATGAATTAGGAAGAATCATTCATTGTGAAGCTAAGCCAAAAAGGAGCCCTGAGAATCCAAGAGATGTATATGCCCAGCTACAGGTGGGTGGCGAAGATCGTCGCCTATCAGACCAAGGTGGACATATTATTGGTCGTGATCTAAATGGTGATGGTGGTGCTGGAAACTTGGTTGCAATGGATTCTAGGATAAACCAAAGCGACTACAAACGAATGGAAAACGACATTAAGACAGCCTTAGATGAAGGTAAAGACGTTACAGTAACTACCGATATAAACTACTCTGGTGCTTCTAAGCGTCCAGACACCATTATCGTAACCGTAACTGAAGATAGAGTTAAAACTGTTTACAAATTTGACAACAACCTTGATGGTGGCTTGAAGAATGAGGTCCCTGAGAACGGAAAAGATGCTGTTCAAGAAGAACTCAACGACACAAATGGTGGAATTTCTTCTATAAAAGAGAAATATGATGAAAACGGAGAACTTGTGGAAACGACTGTAAATATTACATATACTGATGAGAATGGAAAGAACTATCGAACTAAAGTGTGCATTAGTGCAGAATAGGAGGAGAGAAAATGACTGAATTAGAAAAATATATTATCAACCAACTGGTGCAGCTTGTTCCAAATGCTGATGCGTTTGAAGTCCGTGCGAATATTGGTGATAAAAGTTATTCAATTGAGTTTTTTGCATCTCTCGATGGCGTAAAACACCAGTGCTATGAAATGATTGACAATGGAATATTCAAAGAAAAGGATTTTGATACTATCGTAAAGCAGATTGCTGAATATATCAGAAATTGTCCTGAGTACCATCCGGGAGAAATTAATAAATTCTCTTTTGTAACAAACTCAAACCAGTTACCATGCCGCCAGCAACGCAAATGACAATAAAAGCTTTTTTAAATTTTAGTTCCCTTATACAGTAAAGTGATATTCATATTCTATGGATACCGATACACTACAGGGCACAATGTAACATCTGGAGATCCGAAGCTCGAAAGCTTGTCAGTCGCCGCTATCCTTCTTGTACAAAGCATTGGCGCTTTTAAAGCCGCATATATATCTGGATAAACTGATTGCCTTTCGGGATAAACAGATTGTCAAAGTTGTAACAGGAATCCGCCGATGTGGAAAGTCCATCCTGCTCTGGCTGTAAATGAAAGGTTTAATCCCCCAGCTATGCTGGGGAGAATAGAGTAGTAGGAAACGGTAAGGATATCAATAAAAATCCTCCTATGCTACAATAAAATTGGTGTCGCAAGCCAATTATCAAGCATAGGAGGAGGTCCAAATGGACAATAAAAGCTTATCACATACTCGGTGGAAATGCCAGTACCATATTGGTGCGACCTGAAAGTTGTTGTTTGAAATGCGTTTTAACGCTATCATATCCATTCGTGATATCCCTACCACGAAATGCCCGGTAAGTGATAAAAGGTGTGAAGCAATGGGACAAAGCGGGTAAGTGGTATCCACATCTGCCCAACTGCCATGGATGGATGCACAAGGTTAACATAAGTGAATCATTGTAAGGATCTTGATGCTTGATGTGGTGAAAGTGGATGATACACCATACCAAAAGGTAAGAGGGCATGGATACGGCGATCTCGATGTGCGCTGTATCGAATGGACAGAGCACCTCCGGTCTAAAGATGGAACCTAAATGCATCGTAACAGTTCAAACAACGGAACAGGGAAATCCTCATGCGCTCCCACTGGGCAGGTCAATCGTAAGAAAGATACAATGCGCAGGAGGGAAGGATGCCAGAAAAAGCGAATGTTTCAGTATAATGCTGAAAATAGGGATTCAAGATTTGTCTCATCCGAAAGGAAGCTGACGTCTGGCGCGTATCTAATCACAGGAGAGACATGGAATCTATGAATGCACAAAGTTCAATGACGCATAATGCGAGGACAATGCAGACGAAGAGGATAAAGTGGAAAGATATTAACTGGATAATAGCGGAATCCTACGTTAATAGACTACAGGTAAGGATTGTGAAGGCGGTACAGAAAGACAAATGGAGACTGGTTAAACGTCTCCAAAAGCTGATTACTAATTCTTTTTATGCTAAAGCGATTGCTGTAAAACGAGTGATAACAAATAAAGGCAAACATATACCTGGAGTAGATAAAGTGGTGTGGGCAACCGACGAAGATAAAAGTAAAGCAATAGAGAAGTTGGACACATCGAAATATCAAGCACAGCCGTTAAGAAGAGTCTACATTGAAAAATACGGGAAAAAAGAAAAACGCCCGCTCGGAATTCCAACGATGCAGGATCGGGCCATGCAAGGGCTGATGTTGCCTGCACTCGAGCCGGTCGCAGAGACAACAGCGGATAGAGTATCCTTTGGCTTTCGGAGAAACCGGAGTGCGCAAGACGCTATGGAATACATTTTTAAGCTATTAGCAAGGAAAACATCACCACAGTGGATTCTGGAAGGAGATATAAAAGGATGTTTCGACCATATCGGTCATGAATGGATGTTAGGAAATATACCTACAGACAAAAGAGTCATGAGACAGTTCCTAAAATGCGGATATGTTGATAGAAGGATGTTGTTCCCAACAGAGGAAGGCAGCCAGCAAGGCGGTCTCATCAGTCCGACTTATGCAAATCTGACGTTGGACGGAATAGAGGGACTTTTTCTTAAGAAATACTGCGCAAGCAGCACAGGATATATACATCCGAATTACAATAAGGAAAAAGTGCATCTATGCCGGTATGCGGACGACTTTATCGTAACAGCTAAGAATAAAGAAACACTCTTAGAAATACAGCAGATGATTGGAAAATTCATGGAAGAAAGAGGACTGAAACTGTCGGATGAAAAGACTGTCATTACAAACATCAATGACGGTTTTGACTTCCTGGGATGGAATTTTAGGAAATTTAAAGAGAAATTACTAATCCAGCCATCAAGAAAATCGAAACAAAAAGTTACAAAAAGTCTCAGCAGAACGGTCAAATACTACCATGAAGCCAGTCAGGAATTATTGATAATAAAGCTCAATCAAATAACAAGAGGATGGGCAGAGTATCATCATTGTGTTTGCGCAAAGAAAACCTATGCACTCATCGACCACAGGCTGTGGGAAATGCTATGGAAATGGGAAAAGAGAAGGCATCCCCGAAAGGGAAAGAAATGGATTAAGAATAGATACTGGCATCCTAAGGGAAATCGGGAGTGGTCATTCAGGACGGACAAAGCAATCCTATATCAGATGATGGACATGCCGATAGTCAGAATCCGGTCACTAGACTTAAAGAAGAACCCATTTCTTGACAGTGAATACTTTGAGCATAGAAGAAAACAACACAAAAAGGATCAAGAAACAGCTTATCTCTCAAGTACAGCTGCGCTTAGTGGATACTATGCGTTATAGATGCGTGAGCGGAATGCGGTGAAAGTCGCACGTTTCGTTCTTAGGGGAGGAATGGGTAGTAATGCCTATTCCTTACCCGACTTTTCGTTTCGAAATATCGTTAAAAAGTATTGTACGGAAAAGTACGGGAAGATGTAAGGGAGATTATTGCCACATTGTGTAAATACAAAAATGTGGAATTTATAGCAGGTGCAGTGTGCATAGATCACGTTCATCTGAGTGTGGCAATTCCGCCAAAGATCAGTGTATCCAATTTTATGGGGTATCTGAAAGGAAAAAGTACACTGATGATTTATGACAGACATCCAGAAATGCAAAGTAAGTGGGATAAAGCATTCTGGGCAAGAGGATACTATGTAGAAACAATTGGTAATATTACCGATGAAGCAGTGCAAAAGTACATAAAAGAGCAGGCAGAAGAATCAAGAAAAGAAGATTCCAGAAGTACCGCTTTATAAGCGGACCAGTAACGAAGCTTGCGACACCGCCCTTCGGGGCGAGTAGCAACATGGCCCCTTTGGAGGGGCGAAATCAAACCACCAGTTGAACTGGTGGTTGGTGACTTAGTTGCAGTGGTATACTGAAAAAAGACAGTGATGTTTAAGAAAACGTAAATGAAAAGGAGGAGGACCGAAAATGAAAAGCCTGATTGTTAACCCGCCCCACAATTTTGAAATGGTGGAAAAGGAAATTCCAAAAGCCGCTGATGGGAGAGTAGTTCTCAAAACAAAATATGTGGCGATCTGTGGAAGCGATAATATGCTCTGGAAAACGGCGCAGGGAATGTCGCTTGGTCATGAGTTCAGCGGCTATATTGAAGATCCCGGTACTTTTCCGTTTAAGAAAGGTGCGCGTGTCTGTGCGGCTGAGTTCAATCCCTGCGGGAAGTGTAAATTCTGTCAGAACGGGCAGGAACAGCTTTGTAAACAGATGATGGTGGATAATCCCGGTGTGACAATGGACGGCGCCTTTTCCGAATATGTCAGTGTCCGCGGTGATTTTGTCTGTGAGCTTCCGGATGATGTTCCTATGGAACTGGGTGCTATTACGGAACCTGTGGCAGTTTCCCTTCATGGGGTTAAATATTGCAACATCCAGCCGGGAGATCCCGTTCTCATCTGGGGTAATGGGCCTATCGGCATCTATGCAGCGGCCTGCGCCAAAATCCTTGGTGCCGGGAAAGTGTATATGGTAGGCAGAAATAAGGGCCGCGTCAATTTCTGCAAAAATTATGAGTTCATTGATGATTGCCTGAGCGTGAAGGATGAAGATTTTACAGATCAACTTAAGGCGGTGACTCCTGAGGATGGATTTGCTCATGTGATAGACTGCCTTGGGCTGGATGATTATGATCAGCTTACTGAAGTGATGGCTTCAGGCGCTACGCTGGTGCTCCTTGGAATGCACGCTCCTCGCATTTCAGCAAACAGCATGTCACTGTATTTCAAAGAAATTTCCATCCGTACCGGATTGTATTTCTCGGCTGCAGACTATAAGGAAGCGTTTAAGATGATCTGCGCAAATAAAGAAATGTTTATGAAGACGATCACCAGCTGGATCCCGCATGACGCTCAGGCGGTGCAGGATATGTTCGTGAAGCTGTTCGAATCCGGCAGTAACGATGCGTGTAAAGTGGTTATCGAATATGAAGATTAAAATGTTCTGATACCTGATCGGCCCGGCTTCGCCTGGCGAAGGACTGGTGCCGAAGACAACAAGTAGAAATCCCACAGCGGTCATGGAACGAACGTTGCTGTGGGATTTCCTTGTGAGTATGGAAACGATCTGTAATTTGGGGATATTTCTGCTCGAAGAATCGTAAGCCATTTACAGATTATTTCCGCTGCCACAAACTTGGCTTGCTCTGCGGCCTGACAGAAAAATAGATCCATAACAGATGTTTTATACCCTTTGGTGACCTTATGGAGATATTTTACGGGTTCCCGGCATAGAGAGCCGTGTATGGAAAGTTCCGTGTCACTGACGATGGAAAGGAGTGTTGGGAAGGTATTATGGTGAGAAAGAACCTTCCCATCGGCATCGATGGATTTGAAAAAATCAGGACAAATGATTTTTATTATGTAGATAAAACCATGTTCATTAAAGAGCTCCTGCAAAACTGGGGTGAAGTAAACCTGTTTACCCGTCCCAGGCGTTTTGGAAAGACATTGAACATGAGCATGCTGAAGAGCTTTTTTGAGACAGGGAGTGATCCGGCGCTGTTTGGCGGCTTAAAGATTACGAATGAAAGAGAATTGTGCGAGAAATACATGGGGAAATTCCCCGTGATTTTTATCAGCCTGAAAAGCGTGGATGGATTAAAATATGATTCGGCGGTAGCAGCATTGAGAACCGTCATTGGAAATGAGGCTGGAAGATTTCGTTTCCTGCGTGAAAGCCCTGAACTGGATGAGGATGATAAAAATTCGTACAATCAATTGGTCAGTGTAGAGATAAAAGGTAATACGAAGTATGACATGACAGATGCTGTACTGACAGACAGTCTGAAAACGCTCTCTCTTCTTTTATACAAGCACTATGGCCAGAAGGTTATCCTGCTGATCGATGAGTATGACGTTCCGCTGGACAAGGCATTCCAGTCTGGTTATTACGATGAGATGGTAAATCTTCTCCGTAACCTGCTTGGAAATGCGCTGAAGACGAATGACAGTCTGTACTTTGCAGTGCTTACGGGTTGTTTGCGGATCTCCAAAGAAAGTATCTTTACGGGCCTTAATAATTTAAATGTAATGACCATATCGGATCCATATTTCTGTGATAATTTTGGCTTTACGGAAGATGAAGTAACGGAACTTTTGAATTATTACGGACTGGATGATTTCCATGATACGGTACGCGACTGGTATGACGGCTATCAATTTGGAGATACATCTGTATACTGTCCATGGGATGTCATAAAATATGCCCAGATATTGCTGAAAGATAAGGAAGCCGAACCGGAAAATTACTGGGCCAACACCAGCGGGAACGATCTTGTACGACGCCTGTTGAAGAAGGCAAACCAGACGACACGAAACGATGTCGAGCGTCTGATCAATGGCGAAACCATAACAAAGGCGATCCGCCAGGAACTGACATACAGAGATGTGGAGGATTCCATTGATAATATCTGGAGCGTGCTCTATTCTACGGGATACCTGACCTGCCGCAGAAGAGTGCCCGGAAAACAGATGGAGTTGGCATTGCCCAACCGGGAGGTAAGGGAACTGTTTATTGACCTGGTAAAGGACTGGCAGGCACATGAAGGAAAATTTCTATCACGGGATGCTGCTTGGGCTTTTGCGCAGCCAGGACAGCTGGCTTGTAAGGTCCAACGCGGAGACGGGAGAAGGATACAGTGATATTTCCATCCAGACACCGGAGCGGGGTGGCATGATTATTGAGCTGAAGTATGCGGAAGGATTGAAGCGCCGGGGTACAAAAAAATTATTAAGTATGGAATCGCATTCTGCGAGAAAGAATGCATGGTCGTAATGGCATAAAACGAGGCTTTCTTTCCCTCCAGGCAGCAATATTCCGCACCTGGCCTGAGGTTTCATTTTCAGGAGATATTTCAACTGAGGCCAGGCTGTATTGGATGTTAATGAGAAGGATGAAGAAGGAGATACTTTCCGCGCAGGCGTACCAAAGCTTTCTTCCAGGCATCGCCTCATTCCATAAAAAACGATATTTCTCCGGATGCCTTACAAGGTTACATTCGTTGGCTTTGAAAAGGAGGAGCCGGCTGAACCACAATGGTGGCTTGATTGCGGCCGTTGGCCTTAGAACGGTACAGTGCCTCGTCAGCCTGATGAATCAGATCTGAGATAGTGTCTTCCTGACCGGGGCAGCGCACTGCCGTCCCTATGCTGATTGTCACGATTCCATTGGGAGTGGTTATCGCTTGCTGACGGACTCGCTCCAGCAGTTCCTCCGACAGCTGCCTGGCATTCTTTTCTGCCACATCCGGCAACAATATCAGAAACTCCTCCCCGCCATAGCGGGAAGCAAGCAGGCTGTATTTCCGGGAAAAATCCTGCAGTATCTGACCAATCGACACCAGACAGGAATCACCGGCCTGATGACCCAACAGGTCGTTATATTCCTTGAAATGATCCACATCAATCATCATGGCCGCAATGGGAAGACCTTTCTGCTGGCAATGGGAGAAACTGGTGGACATATACACATGTGCACCTCTCCGGTTTGGCAGGCCGGTAAGACTGTCCGTCTGACTGACCTTTTCCAGGAGCAATAATGTTTCACCGTTACGCAGTCGCAGGTCGGAGAGCAGCAGAAACAGAGAGGTAACAATCCATGTGGTTACTCCGGAAAATTGATCCAGGTAGATCATTTCCGGTGGACGGAACATATTTACTATGATCAGATATACAATGGAGATAACCGACATCAAAAGCATTATGCGCTGATAAGAGAAATTGAACAGACTGGCTACAACAATATACCCCAAAGGATAAAAAATAGCCGGATCCTGGGGGAATGGAAAAACGCTGATTACAATTACAAATCCCATGAGAGTGCACACGCAGGCCATACAGGAGGCCTGTATCAGCCAGGGCTTCGGTCTGTGATTACGGAAAAAATGTGTGACCAGTAGCAGAGCGGACACTATTGCACAGATGACCACATAACATACTGTCAACGGTAGATAGCGAATTGTTGATGTAGTCCAGACTCCATACACTGCCAGAAACACCAGTAATACCCATAGCGCCGCCCAGAGCATCCTCAGGTTGTTCTCAGCCACCTGCTGTTGATTGTTTGAAAAATAAGTCCGGTTACGACTACAAAATGCCATAAACATCTGCCAAACGCGTCTCACAGCCCCTCTCTCCCTTTTTATCATTTCCGTTTTGTCGTTCTTCAAATCCAAGTATATCATACATTGAAAAATGCCGCAATGCGCTGTGTTTGCACAATATTCAAAAGAAAATGATCGTCTTTCAGAATAAACGGATTATTAAAATTGTGCCGGATATCCGTCGGATTATCGCCAGGGACCGGTATGATTAAATACTAAAATTTTTCCATAAAAATCCACAGTGACAAATCCTGTCCACATGCAATGCTACAATGTCCATATACAGCGCTGATATGTATTTAAAAATACAGTGAGAGGAGAAAAAGAATGTATTGCAGAAACTGTGGAGCGGAGTTATCAGAAGGCGCGAAATTCTGTTCGAAATGCGGGACGAAAGTCCAGCAGTCTTCCGGCGGGAAGGTAACAAAGGAAGATGTCACT
>ULPS01056835.1_pt1 | contig 27794 bp, 27 predicted proteins | sample 1953711 | NCBI WGS metagenome assembly ULPS01 (sample SAMEA4835635, study PRJEB28245) | human gut metagenome | biome: gut microbiome; material: fecal sample | place: Denmark | collected 2008 | reverse complement strand
AGGGCCGATCTATCAGGTCCATTTTTCGTACCCTCATCCCACCCCATTTTTTTGACTCCCGAGGGGGTCAAATTAAAGTTCGTTTTTGAACCAACCCCCTAATTTGCGACAGTTTCCAAATTCATTTTTTTGAAAAAATTTGTGGGGGATAGATATCCAAGTCCTTCCTGGATTCGTTCTTCGTTATACCACTGAATGTAGTCGTTGATGATTGCTATGAGTTCTTTTCGTGTTGAGCCGTATCGCTGATGGAATGGCATCTGGTAGATGGTCTCTGATTTTAAGTGTCCATAAAAATTTTCCATGCTTGCGTTGTCGTAGCAGTTACCCTTTCTTGAATAACTCAAGGTAATGCCGAGTTTCTCTGCTTCATCGCGGTAAGCAGGGCTAGTGTAGGTACCTCCTTGGTCACTATGCAGTAGGCTTCCGCCATAAAAGCGAATTTGTTTCAGTGTTTTCAGCGCTAGTTCGACTGTCGCTCCAGTATCAAAATCCCACGCGACGATTTCTTTGGTACACAGATCCTTAATGGTGCCCAGTATCAACCATCCTTCTCTGGTGTGGAAAAACGTCATATCGGATACAAACTTCGTTCTAGGGACCTTTGCTTTGAAGTTGCGCTTCAGCAGATTGGTGGTCGGACGATCATCAACCAAACAGCTGTTACGCCCACGAGGAAAGCTCTTCTTTTCTCTTCGGATTCTCGCATTTAGACCGTAGGCCCGCATCAACCGCGCAACTCGTTTGTGATTGATTGCTACATTGAATTGCCGGCTCATTTCTACCGCCATACGCTTAGCACCGTAACTGAATCGATGCTGGACTTGGAACGTCCTGATTGCATCTACGAGACTGTTGGGAGTTATGGATTCAAGACGCTTTTTAATGCGGTAATAAGTACTTCTGTGAATTTGGAACAAGTCGCACGCCTCCAGTGCGGTGACACCTTCTGCTCGTAATTCGTCGATGCGCTTGACTATTTCTGTCTTCGAAAGTTTTTGTTGCTGTAGTTCTCTCTTAACCCACCGGCGTACAGCATTTTGTTTGCACAGCCGATGCAAATCCTTGTTGTTTTCCATGGTGCGCATTCCAGTCTTGATCAAACTGGAATCAATGGTACGACGGAACTCGCTATCGAAGCTGTATTTCCGTAACCATCTTTGAACCGTCCTGATGCAGACTCCGGCAGCAGTAGCTGCCGCTGAGGTAGACATTGCTCCTTTCCGAATCTGCTCAATCAGTAAAGCAACAAGAGAGTGTTCCAAACAAAGGTTTTTAATTTTTGGACGATGCGATATGAAGGCGAAATCGATGGAACCGCCATATTTTCTTACCTTCTTAACCCATCCCTTGAAAGTGTTGTAGGACAGGTTGTGTCGGGCTGCGTAGGCTTTGATTCCGTACTTCTGTTGACTAAAAAAATCGACCAAAATTTCTTTGCGCTCTTGAATTGAAAATTTTTGATGATCGCTAAAAACCCAATCTTCATGTCCATGCTTGTAGCGTCTTCGCCAGTCTTGAATCTGGTCTAACGACACGTTCAACATGGAAGCAATTTCTTGTGATGATTTCCGTTGTGCAAAGTAGTCAACAATTTGTTTGCGGACACGGTAACTGATAGTCATAAACACACCTCGCGAGAGTCTCAGTGTGTCGCATTTGTGGGGGTCAGTTCATTTCGGGGGGTACTTTAAGAGTTCGCCCAACAGTACTGACCTGTCGGAAATCTTAAATAAAAGAACGTGGAAAAAAGGCAAAAGATTGAAAGTTACAAGCATGTTCCTGGGCGAGCTGTATCGGTCTAACGTGTCGTTTAACGATTCCATTCTATACATGCTCCTTCATTCAGCTTGTCGCCTGAAATTGAATGATCGGTCTATGGGGTGTCGAACGAGGTTCGGCGCACTTGAAGATCCCTATGGGAAGAGGCTGAAGCCATAAGAAGAAAGAGTTTCAGAGCAGTTTCCCTAGGATCTTGAGTATGAAAGACTGCGGCTCAGGATGTGCTCCGCATTCGCTCCATGCGACTGAATGGCTGTACCAGTCAGCCAGCAGGACGACCAGGCTTCACCAATCATCAGCATTGAAATTAATGTCCTAATGCTTGAGATTTATCATCCGAGTAAAGGGTGACTTTCATAAAACCTGAGTATGAATATAAAAGTGAGTAGGCGAGAGAATCACCTACTCACTAATCAGGTATTAAGTTTATTCAGTAATCCCAGCTAGAGTAGCATAACCAAATCCGCCTTGACCGAAATGATTTCCACAATAGAACATTACGTACTGATTGCCCACCTTAGTTACGTGAGGATACTCAATCATTTGAGAATCCCAACCATATTCAGAAATGTCTATCCCAGCTTGAGAATCATCTCGGATCCAATTTTCTAAGTCATAAGAATATGCATAACCTATTCTGTAAGATTTACAGCGATCCTCTCTGAAATCTAAACCCTGCCGATAGCAGAAAAACATATGATATTTATCAGAAATTTTTATAATAGAAGGAGAGGTTTGGCATTCGTTTTCGACAATCAATGGCAATACAGGTTTGTTATTTCTATTCCACGTTATACCGTCAGCTGAGGTAGCGTGTTTAATTATATATTGAGATTCAACTTTATCGTTTTGTTTTATCCACTTTAAGCCAGTGTGGTAAAACATGTGCCAAATGCCATCAAAATTATATACAATTGGCGTCGAATTTAAATATGGTTCATTAGGTGTAGGACCAATTAACGGGCCGCGACCATATCGTTCAAAATGAGCTCCATCGGTACTTATAGCCAATCCAATTTCCCAATCGTAGGGAACGCTAGAACAACGTGTCCAACCTACATAGTATAAGAAATAAAAATCCCCATTTTTTACAACGCTACAAGGCATAGAGCCAAATTCATCAAATTCGCCAGTATCACCTAGCCTTACCAAAGGCTCTGAAGCCACATTAATGACGTGTTGTAAATCATTTTTTATCAAGATCTACGAAGGCGCCGTATGCTCGAACCATGTTGCCGGAATATTTCTCGCGAGTAGCAAAATAAATACGTAAAAAATCACCGAAGTCAACAGGGAAAGGAATCTGTGCGTAATTGTACATCCACTGCTTTGATCCGTCAGGGCAAAATATTAATCCTTGTTTTTTCCACTTAAACATGATGAATACCTCATTCAAATATCACTGTAAATGATAAAGTCTTCCGTAAATCGAAATGCTTTCCCTTTTCTAGAGGGAAGAAGAGAAGGAACTATGCCATCAATGAAATACTTAATGCTCATCAAAGATTCGTTATACCCGAAAGCACTTCGTATTGATGTGGATGATGAAATTCTTGGGTTTATTTCTAAAAGCTTAAGCTTTCCTGAGGCGTAACGAAATTGAAAATTGGTAGGCCCAACAGGTTTGAAAATGGCGGATAATCTGTTTAATATTAATTCAATTCCATTTAAAGAGACGGTTTCGGCAAACTCGGTAAAGCCAGTCTTTGCTAATTTTCTTCGAAGTTGGTTGTAGCAACATAAATTGCTATTTTTATCAAAAAAAGCAGAAATTGTATACTCGTGATTGTTATCGCCAACAATGGGCTGTGCCATAAGTTCAGTGCCGATTTTGTGTTGATAAGTAGAAAAAGTTGATAAATTATTTACATAGATAATGCCTTTAGAGGCAAAGCCTTGTCTTGGTTTAAGCAAAAAAGGTAAACCAAATTTTTTAACAAGTAACATGAAATTATTATCTAATGAAGACTCTATAGCATAGTCAGGAGCATATTTGATCAAGTGATTATAAAATAACCACTTGTCACGACAGAGCTGGATGAGCGGATTGGAATTCAATAATGGGAAGGTAACTTTATTTAGTTTTTCCCTCTCGCGATTCCAGAGATACATGTCGTCTTCAATGCATGGAATTATCATATCGACTCGATAATGTTGTATAGTCGATAATAGCCAATCTAGATAAGTAGCGTCAGAGGTTTTTGGTGCGAGTAAAAATTTATCGGAAAAACAATTCGCTGGAGATTCAGAGTAAATCGACGTTCCGATCAGATTTAAATTCTGATTTCTTAAGGACTTGAGCACTCCGTATCCGACTATGCCTGAGGCGCCAGAAACTAGTATAGTTCTCATGGTTGATTATTACAGCAGATCAAATTCGGTAAGTAATTTCTTAGTAGAAGATTTATTATTAAACATTAATATATCAATCATTGATAGATAAGGTACAAAAGAACTATCAAATTGTCGGTAAGATATGTTGCGCATCTTTATGAAGTTTAAAATAATGCCATGTCGATTGAATTCTTCTTTATTATATAGCATTTGACCTCCAATGGCATTAATATATTGTGTAGCATTCAATGTTTTACAAATATCAAGGATTTTGGCTTGTGCCTTAAGTGAGTTATTTTTGTTGATTTCGCTAGAAAATACTAGTCTACTAGTGATTCCTAGGTAGTTAAATATAACCTGGAATTGGTGCATTAAAAAATGCGACAAGCATTCCTGGTTATGCATTATTATTTGATGTAGCATTGGATACACATCATTAAAAAAAGGTGCTTTCTTATAGGCACACTCAAACATTTTTAGAAGTTTAAGTTTTTCTTTGTTGTTATTTGTTATGTAAATCTCATTAATTTTTTTGTTTTGCGAAGCACTCAACAGTGGTAAAGTAAAAAGATGAGGCTGGTTGTTTAATAATATGTTATTTCGATTAATCCATCCTCTTTTTATGTAATTAACATCATCAAACAAGACGAAAATGTCGGATAGAGCAATCATTTGCCAATAGCCTAAATATGGGAATAGATAAGGCTGCATAATAACAACTTTCATAATGCTGTAATCCAGGCTAGAAATAATACGAAAATAGCAATCAGGAAATAGTATATAGACTTGAGTCGAGACCTATATTTTAAAATTTTATTCTTTAGTTTAGGCACCTCGCAACGAGAATTTAGTGCAAGAATGAGAAAATCACTAAATGCAGGAAATTTACTTAGGGACTTTAGAAGGTAATCATAATTTTTAGAGCGTATTGCTGATAAAGCTAAATTCTGGAATAATTTGACTGCATCTGGATTATTAATAGATAGCGAAGTTTTTTCTTTTTCAATATTCTCAAGTTGAGAAATATAGCTATCCAACTCGTCAATAATATTTTTAAGCTGTGAGCAACGTTGACTGAACTCTTTAGCCCTTTTATCGGCAATGTTTTTTACTTTCTTTCGGTTAGCATATATGAAATTTATATTTAAGCAATCAGTCCCAAATTTAGGTACAAAATTTAAGATCATAAAAGCCTCCCATCCTAATTTTATACCAAATATTCTCTGGAAGAATTTTAATCTATTAAAATATTTCGAACCAATACCAAAGGGTTTTCCGTATTTTAATATCATGTTTGAGCAGAAGTCATTCTCCTTTAATCCGAATAGAAGAAATAATTTATAGGCAAACATAATATTCAAGGCTGAAATGAGTTTTGAGCTCTGCGAGGCGAAAGTTGAATTCTTGCCTACATTATATATCGCCATAATTTTATCGTAATAAAAAATTGGACCTTTTGAAAGATGATAATAGTAGACTAAATAATCAATAGGCAAAATTCCTTTGCTTGCGTAATCTTGAGTGCGAAATATTCGAGATGAAGTTAAAAAGAAAGGAGCATCTACACCAAAATTTACGGGATTTTGGATATGTGTAATTCCAAGACAATCGTGGACATATGATAATTGTTTACCAGATTCATGTTCAACATAAAGCGTGTCATGAGCGAAGCCGATATAACCAGAATTCTTTTCAAGAAAATCAAGTGCAATTTGAATTTTATGTTCATCACACCAACAATCATCACCGTCTATTATGGAAAAATACTTGGATTGGATTTGTCTTATAGCGGATAATGATTGCATCTCTTCATATGGACCGCAAAAAGTATTTTTATTTTGGATCGTTAAAGTGATCTTATTTGGGAATTGTCTGGCATAGCTTCGGCATATTTCCGACGTCGCGTCAGTTGAGCAATCATCCCAGATGTGAACTTTATAGGGATATGTAGTCTTTTGGTGCAAAATACTTTCAAGGCATTCCGTTATGAAATTTTCGTGGTTATAAGTAAAAATAATAACAGTTAACATTTGAAAACACTTAGATTAATTAAGTCGGAGACAGTGTCTATTATATAATCGGGGTTATATTGTTGAAGTAACTTTTTGTTGGATATGCCCCACGTCACAGCGACTGCAATCAGGCCAAGTTGATGTGCTGTAGCAATGTCTTCACCAGTATCTGTTACAAAGACATCCTCTGTAGTAGTTTGTAAGTTGTTTTTTATAACGTCTAGCTTATCGACTTTTTGTTGAGTAACTAAAATACCCTCAAAGAAATTAGTCCATCCAAATCTTTCAATTTGTTTTACTGTTTCATGGTGACTTTGTCGGTTTGTCACGATGTATAGGCTATGGTTTCTCTTAAGAGTTTTCAAAGCCTCGAGAATGCCAGCTACAGGCGTATCTAATTGCATTCTTTTTGGCTCTTCAACTTTTTCTAGGAAAAGTTTATTGAATAGTTTTATTTGATCTTCACTGTAGTGGAAAAATTTTTCCAATAAGACTTTTTGAGGTAAAAAATTTCTTTTCAAAGACCAATATTCGGTATAAGAGAAGTTGTTCTCTTTGCAAAGTTCTGCGAATAGGCAATAAAGTCTGGATTGCGAATTTATCAGTGTCCCATCTAAATCAAACAAGATTTTTCGCATGCTTTAACTCCGATTGGGATAGCAATCATATACTTCTTGATAATAGGCGTTCAATCGTGACATTAGTTCTTCTTTTGAGTGATCTTTATCCATTTCTTTAAGTTGCTCGATTGTCTCATAATAATTTGATTTTTTTGCTGCAAAAAAAACTATTCTACCTACTATATCTTCAAGCAATTGATCATAGGTTGAAAATACATTTCTTAATCTCAAAAACTTTTTTGAAGGAAAGAAAATATCGTTGTAAACTGCAAAACTCAAAGTCCCTACATAGGCTGGCTGAAGTAGATATCCATCGTACCCTTCACCCAGTGAAATTACGGCAAATGAGTCTTGGACCTTTCGCATATAATCTTCGAACGTCATTCTGTGTATGACTTCCACCTCATACCCAGGTAACTCAAGCTTTAATAATTTTAAGATACGTTTGCTGTAATTATTGATATCCGGTGATAATAAAATTCGTTTACTTTTCAGTTCATATGGAATTGGCTGCCAATGGGTTAAATCAATGTAAGACAAAAGCGTAGTGATAGGCATTCTATATTTATTTGATAACTCCTGAATTTTTTTGTCTTTGAAGGCTAATGTTTGCGTGATTTTTTTAGTTAATTTAAATAACGGCTCGATTGCCTTGGGGGTGGGCATCAATTGAGGGTCCTGATTCAGGATATTAATCTTTAAGGAAGGTATTTTTAATAGCTTTGTTCTGTCATTTGGAGATATGTTATCGAAAAATGAATTAGACAAGTATTCTGGTATATGAATTATTAATTCGCTAAGATTGGTAAAACTATTGATAAACAGTTCCCATCTTATAATTCTTTCTTGATTTGAAAACCAATTTAAACTTGCATAAGTGAATCGTCCAGGCTCCGTCACCATTAAGACCTGATAGTCGCTTAAAATGGTTCTTGTAAATTCGCAAATTGTAAAAATAGATAATATTCCACCTGAAATCACTTGCTTACCTGGAAGAATAAATACAACTGCTTTCGTGCTATTGTTTAGTTTCAATTGATCATATTTGTCTTGTTGGGATATTTGATGTTTAAGATATCGGTTGAGCTGTAACGGATAAATAGGATTCGGAATGCGTATACAACGGTGGAAGAAGTTTATTCGCAATTTTCGTTGTGGTTCAGGGAAAGAAGAATTCATTTTAGTTGTATTTGTTTAAATGTTTATCCATTTATCACTGATTTAATGATAGAACATATTAGCTCGACGGACGTTTCATTTAATTCTGTATATAGCGGTAAACACGCAATTCTTGAGGAAATATCCTCAGAAATAGGGCAGGGTTCATAACTTGAGAGATAGGGGAGAGTATTTAAGCTTGGATAAAAATATCTGCGAGGATAAATATCATTTTTGTTGAGTTCTTTAAAAGCATGTAGTAACTGATTCTCGCTCTTAAATATTATGGGATAATATGCATAATTATATTGAAGTTCTTTTTGTTCTCTTGGTCGAATAATGCAATCACCAAGCAGATTATCGTATATCTTAGAAATTATTTTTCTACTCGTTAATATTTCATCGAAGTGCTTGAACACTACATTTCCCATTGCCGCATTAAGCTCATCCTGCTTAGCATTTATCCCTAAAGTTTTGTGTATGTCTCCTATATGCCCAAAATGCTTAATAAGTTCCAATCTTGCATTTATATCTTGTTCTCTTACTATACAGGCTCCACCTTCCAATGTATGAAATAGCTTTGTTGCATGAAATGATAGTGTGGATATGTCGCCATAAGAGGCTAAAGCTCGTCCTTTATATTAAGCGCCAAATGTATGCGCCGCATCATAAATCACTTTTATGTTATGTCGCTGCGCTATTTCATTTATTGTATCTACATCACATGCATACCCAAACACATGTACAGGTAAAATTGCTTTCGTGTGCGGCGTAATAGCTTCCTCAATTTTATTAGGATCAATAGTAAAATTGTGTGGTTCTATATCTACAAACACAGGTTTACAATGTTCCCATAATATACTTGATATCGTGGCAACATAGCTGAATGGTGTAGTTATAACTTCTCCTTCAGTAATACCTAACGCGCGTAGTGCAATTTGGATAGCTACTGTACCATTTGTGACATATTGAAAATGCTTAACGCCAAGGAACCGTTGTAAGGTTTTTTCCAACTCTGCAACTTCTGGTCCTTGATTTGTTAAAATTTTTCTATCAAAAATGTCGGATACTCGCTGAAGATATTCGTCTTTTGGGGGAAGATATGGCTTAGTGACGTAGATGGGCATTTTATTTCCAAATTTTGTTATTAATGATTAAAGTGAATTGCTATTTCTAAACTAGATTTTTGAGTTCGTTATTAATTTGTATTTTTTCAAACTTTGTAAGGAGAGGGTATTGTCCGTCAATTGTATCTCCAGGCTCCGGTATATTGACCATTTTTGTAGGGAGTACAACTTCGATGAAACAAGGCTCGTTAGATCTTAAATGATTTTCAAGTTTCTGATCCTCGCTTATCCTCGTAATTTTCAGGTACTTAATACCATATGCTTTCGCTACTGATTCAAAGTTTGGTAGTGAGTATCCATCAACAGAAACAAACGTTTTACCTTTAAATAATTTTTCTTGAGTTTTTCGAATCATGCCTAGACATGAGTTATTTAGTACGATGATTTTTATCGGCAAATTATCTCTCTTAATGGTGTGTAACTCTTGAATATTCATCTGGATGCCCCCATCGCCATTAACGGATAAAATCACCGTGCTAGGTTTTGCATAGGCTGCTCCGATTGCTGCAGGCAGAGAAAATCCCATTGAGCCATATCCAGCTGAGTTTAGCAATCGTCGATTTTTATCTAGCCTTATCGCTTGAGCTACACTCATTTGATTCTGACCTACATCAGCGCAAATAATACAGTCTTCAGGGAGATAGTCAGATATCTTATGCATAAAGTTATTCGCACTCAGTATTTTTGAATCGCTGATATAGGAAGGATAACGTTTTTTCCATTGTTGAACAATCCTTACCCATGAGTCAAAATTAATGTTTTGGTAATTTGCTTTGGTAAGACTGGTTAAAAAAGACTCTACAGATGATTCAATACTTATTGTTTCTCTAAATTTTCGACCTAATTCATGCGGATCAATATCAACTCGAATCACTTTCACGTTGTCATTCAATTTTGTTCGATATCCCCCAAGCTGTCGTTCATCAAGTCTTGATCCTAAGACAACTAAACAGTCAGCATTAGCAACTGCTATATTCGCGTATCTGTTTCCGTAATGACCAATAAAACCAAGATAACAAGAGTGATCATGCGAAAGGACGTCAAGACCACATAATGATGCTACAACAGGTATTTCTACCTTATTGAGAAGTTCTCTTAACAGCATTCGTGCTTTACTGCTACGTGCGCCTCCTCCAACTAAAATGAGAGGTCTCTTTGAGTCCTTAAATATGGCAAGTATCTTTTTGATATCTAGTTGTAAACTCAAGTCTGTCTGTGGTTTAAACGACCTTAAATTTGCACAGTCTACTTCCTCTCGAGCTATGTTATAGGGTATATCAATTAAAACTGGTCCTTTGCGTCCTGTTGTAGCAATGTGAAACGCTTTTTCTAATTCGTACTTGATGTCTCGAGCATCTCTAAGCGCAACTGCATATTTCGTAATATCTGACACTAAATGTACAATATCTATTTCTTCAAAAGCATTTTGTCTAATCCTTTTATCTTTTCGTATTGCCAGGGAATGTGGGCTTCCAACAATAAAAACACAGGGAATCGAATCGAAATATGCATTTGCTATGCCGCCAACCAAATTGCAAGCACTCGGTGCCCCGGATGCTATTGCTATTGAGGGAGTTTCTGTTATTACAGCGTAGGCGTTTGCTGCAAACGAGGCCGCCTGTTCATGATAGTTTAAAATAAATTTATTGTTAGTATTTTCGCAAAAATGTTCAAGTATGTCGGCGTTAAAGCCTCCAATATAGCCCCATAAGACGTTGTTTTTTTTTCTCTAAAAATTGACTAATATACTTTGCTGCTTTCATGCAACCATGCTCCTCTATTAAGAATCCCTTGTTTTTTTGTATTACTGGTTTTCTTCATTAAATTCCTATGAGCCTAAATTTATTGATGCTGTTTTTTTACGTTTATTTTATGTCGGTCAGTGAACTGTCTTTCATAAACATTTAGCATATCTGATGCATTATATTTATACGCGCCTCTTTTTTTTTTTTGAGAAATATCTTCGCGCATTTGTTCGGCTACAAATCATTAAAATATATTCAATCGGAAATATGGCATGAACTGTAACGCTCTGATGTGTTGGGGAATGTTAATCTCGAAAATATGATGAATTTATAATGCAAATTTAAGTGCTTGATGATGTCTTACTTTGTATAATAATTATTATTTTCTGATTTGTATGTCGATTGTAAGCATTCTCGTATGAATTTGTCTATGTATTTTGCTACATTCTGGTGAAAATCATTTTGCGCCTTAATTATTTTTAATACTTTTTCTTTCCAATATATTGGATACTCATTTTGAACCCAATTCCCCCTTCCTCTTCCATAGTGCGCAATAGAAAGATACAGAAGTATTGCCTCAACAAGGAAATGCTTGATCCCTTCATGTGACCAAGTGACCACATTCCCACGGGTTCCCTTTTGGTGGTTATAAGCAGTTGCTAGACCTGCTCCACCGAGGGCGCCGACGACTGTACCAACTAATGTCCCAAGTCCCATTGATAAGCCTCCGGTTGCGAAATCAGTAGCTAGGCCGCTGAATGTTCCAGCCCCAACAGCTCCAACAACTGCGGCCGGAGCGAGCGGAACTGTATGATTGATTTCCCAGTCGCTCTGCATGCGTCGCAATATTTCTTTCCGAACTCCTTTCCCTGTGAGCGAATTGATGACTATCAATTTATCTGTTAATGCGCAGAACTCATCAGCAGCTCGTGACGCCAGAGCTGTTTGAGCTGCACTAATAGGATCGTGGACGGTTTCATTTTTAAAAAGTCCAAGTCGTTTTCCTAGAAATCTGATCTGGTCCATTACCGATCCAATTTCTACTATCTCGCGATCATTGGCAAGTTTTTCGATATAGTGAGTCAACGCTTGGATACTTGCACTGAAGGCCGCTCGACGTTTTCTCGACCAAACTTCCCTCAGGGCGTCGAATGTAGCTTGAAGCTCTTCAGGGAGTGCCTCAGCGATAGCGTCAAACAGTGCGAATTCTTGTACCCAGCATCTCGCAAATGCATCCATAGGAAGCACTGAGCTCACAATCGGATATGCTGACATCGCATCTTTCCAGCGATTTACATCGGCTTGCTCTGCCTCTGGTGCTTTTGGTTCTCCCATCTGATTAAGCAAAACAATTACAGGTTTGCCGATCCACTCAAGAATTCGCATTTCTGCACTTACGTACGGAGCTGAATCAGGCAGCTCAGTCGCATTGACAAGGTAGAGCACAACGCTTGATGTTTCTTTAACGTGCTTGAGGGCTTTCTGGTTTAACCAAAGAGACTTGTTAGCAACTCGATCCCACACTTCGGATAAGAACCAACCTACTGGATTAGTTCTACCTTCCAGACGCTTCGCAAGAGCAACAGAATTGCCAAATCCCGGCGTGTCCCAGAGAATGAGTTCACACCCTTCGGGAGTTCGAGCCAGTACATAGTCGTCGGTCGTCTCGGTGACGTGGGCACGGTCAGCAACCTCACCGATGTCGCGGCCCAGCAATGTACGCGCCAGCGTTGTCTTTCCGATATTGGTATGACTGACCAAACTCAAATGAATTCGCATCGGATCATTGCTCATTGTTCTTTCCCTTATGGTCAGTCTCGGTCACCATGATGATTTGATCGGATGAAATCCGAGGAGCCGCCCATGCTCGAATTGTTTTGATTGCTTCTAGTTGAGACTCGGAAGAGTTAAGTAACACAAACAGTTTGATCTGATGCGCATTGCTCAATGTTTCCCAAGATTCCTGTCGTTCCTTGATGCGCGCTGGCATTGAAGAGAAGCGTTGGACAAACTCTTTCATGTCAAGGAGTGCGGCAAAGACCGCAGAACCTTCGGACTCATATACCTGACGCAGACGTTCAATGACCGCTCCGTGTACTTCCTCTTCTGGAGTTTCAATGCCATCAAACCAGACAAGAACGATCGGCTTTCGAGGGCCAGAAGGAATGGCGGGAATGGTTGCTTCCTCATCGTCAAAGTCGACAGTCTTAACTGCAGAGTCTTCAGCATTTCCCCAATGCTTGCAGAGGATAGTGGTTGTCTGATCTCGCAAGGGACGATTCACGGACGAAGTGACAACCAACAAGTTCCCTAGCACAGCGTCCTGCGCGCATTGGACAAGAATGTTTTCGTAGTAGGGTGAGTCAATAGAAAGCGTTGTTTGTGTTTTAAAACCTCTCATCCGCCACGTGTCAAAACATGTAAAGATCAGGCGAGGAACAATAACGACAACTCCCATCAGAATCATCATTCGAATGAGCCAGGGAGCTGCTGAAACAGGACTTTCGAGATATGGGAGACGGTCTGCCCGCATTTCAACTATCTGAGCGAGATCGGGCATGGGAGGTAGCGGTCCAACAGCGGGTATGAGGCCGTAGGTATAGTCAATGAAGGCCTTTACGCTTTCAGGGCTTTCCGCAAGCCATGTGCTCTCCCAACCTGCCCAGTAGGATGTACCGAAACCACGTACCAAAAGACTCACGATGATGCCCAAAGCAAAGAAAAGGGCTGCGAAATGCCAAGGTACGGGCTACGTTCATGCGAATCAGCGGCGCAACAAATGACGACCATTCGCTGTAGAAGTGCGACTTGAAACCGGAACGACGCAATGTGCCGTAGCTTGTCTTTTGAACAAATGCGTTGAGGCTGCTTCGCAAGGGCAACGCAAATCGATTGGTTCCGGTTCCGACCAGGCCGATTGCGCAGCAAAACAGTGCGATGTAGACAACAAGATTCCAGAGGATCACTCCCCAGTAGGGAGGTGAGAGCAGATTGACAATGTGCTCGGGGCTTGCAATGCGATCCGTCAAGGCGCCGAGCACGAAGGCCAGAAGAACAAAGAGAGGTGAGAAGAATTGGGGCAGGCGAGCTTTAGTGCTGACGGTCGTGTTAACGCCGCGCTCAGAAGCCGTACGTAACACGACCTTGGCGCGCTCAGTCAAAAGCTTCACAGCATCGGCGGATTCGCCGACCGTATGGGCGGCCCGAAGGCTTGCGGCTTCGGCGTCAGCTGACGTCCACTTGATATACACGTCATTGGATTCCTCAACAGCTTTGGCAAGCAGAATCAGTTTTGCCTGTTGGAGTGTTAGTCGAACCGACGTTCGTTTGCTTTTTGCCATAGCAATGAGAAATCCTCTGATATTGGTTCAAACCCCTATTTTAGGTGAGAGTGCTTAGTTGCGCTCTAGATTCGAGCCATTTGCACGGCATCAACCAGTTCTTTTGTCGCTACACCGGGATCCTTTTGTCCGCATATAGCTGAAACAACAGCAACCCCATCGGCTCCGGCACGAATCAAATCTCCGACAATGGGTACTTTGACACTGCCGATGGCAACAACGGGACAGGGTTTGCGTGAGGCCAGTAGTGCGAAACCCTCAATGCCAAGCGCATCGCTCGCATCCGGTTTGGTGCTCGTCGAGAAAATCGGTCCGATTCCAAGATGATCAACTAAACGAACATCTACTGCAGAGAGTTCCTGTTCGTTGGACACAGAGAGCCCTAGTAGCTTTTCGTTTCCGATGATGGCGCGAGCATCGCTGGGAGATAAATCGTCCTGCCCGATATGCAAGCCTTCGGCATCAATGGCAAGGCACACATCGGCATGATCGTTGATGATCAGAGGAACATGAAAGTCGGCGAGAACAGATTTCAGCGCACGACCGCACTCAACCAGTGCTCTTTTTTTCCAATGCGGGGCGCGCAATTGAACGCAGGTGGCGCCGTTTTGTACTGCCGCGTGTGTGGTGTCGATCATGCCTTGTGCACCGCCACACAAATCGGGGTCCAGTACCAGATATACAGAAAGATTGATGGGTTGTCGCATCAATAAAAGTCCTTGGCTTGAAGAAGGTTCAGAGCGTCAATGTATGCCACGGCAAAACTACCCGGGCCGCGGGCTACGCCGGCAGCTTGTTGTGCGGCCCGTTTGGCTAGCGCACAAGCAGAAATTACAGCTTCAAGGGGGTGTTCGGTTTGAGCAACGAAGGCTGCCACCATAGCTGACAGGGAGCAGCCGGTTCCGACCACAAGCGTTGCCTTAACGGATCCGCCGGTACACGAAAGAATTTCCTTGCCGTCGGTCGCGTAGTCGGTTTTGCCGGTGACGCAAACGATGGTGCTGTACTCACGAGCAAGTTTGACGGACGCTTCAAGAGCGGCATCGCTTGAGTCGGTACTGTCTACCCCCTTGCCGCCTTTGCCCATCCCGGCAAGAGCCAAGATTTCTGAGGCGTTACCGCGGATCACAGTCGGGTGAAGCGCCAAAAGGCCTTGAATCATTTTGTCACGCCAGGGAATGACGCCAGCTGCAACCGGATCCAGTACCCAGGGAACATTGTGTCGAACGGCACTTTTGGCAGCCAGATGCATGGCTTCCAACGAATCCGGACGGGGAGTGCCGACATTGATCAGCACGGAAGAAGAAATTGCGGCAAAGTGTGCGGCTTCTTCACAGGCGATGACCATAGCGGGCGATGCGCCCATCGCAAGCAACACGTTTGCCGTGATCTCCTGCACAACGTCATTGGTAATGCAGTGAACAAGCGGTGCGACCTCCTTGACATGAAAAAGATGCGTCGCAATGGTTTCAGGTTCTACAGCACGGACAGGAGGCAAAGTGAATTCAGGCATACAACAGAAAAAAAGACGAAGTTAAACAATCAAAGGGAACTGATGGCGCGCTTCAGCATATAGCCCGCGAGAACTAGCAGCATGCAGGCAAAGATGCGCTTTAAGGGTTTCGTGTCGATGCTGTGGGCGACCTTGGCGCCAAAAGGCGCGGTAAAAATGCTTGCCGCAGCAACAGACAACAGGGCAGGCAAATGAATATAGCCTAACATCAAGGGAAACTGAGGGAGGCCCGGTTCACCCCAACCTGTAATGATGTAGCCGAGCGTTCCGGCAGCTGCAATGGGAAAGCCCAAGGCGGCAGAGGTTCCTACGGCGTTATGCATTTTGACATTGCACCACACCATGAACGGAACGGAAATGAAGCCGCCCCCGGCGCCGACCAATGCCGAGACAACTCCGATGCCGGTACTGGCGCCAAACATTCCTGCCATTCCCGGAAGAGTTCTTTTGGGTTCCGGTTTGGAGTTGATGAACATCTTGACAGCGGAAAAGCCGACAAAACAGACGAAGACGAGAGAAATCCAGAAAGTTGGGAGAAGGCTGGAGATTTTGGCCCCGAGAAGGGCACCTACCAAGATACCGGGTGCCACTGCTGCAACAACGTTCCAGAGCACTGCACCGCGCTTGTGGTGTGCTCGCACTGAAGAAAGCGACGTGAACATGATGGTAGCCAAAGATGTCGCGATGGCCGTATGGACGATGGCGGTGTCGGGAACGCCGGCATAGACCAAAAGCATGGTCATGAAAGGCGTGAGTACCATGCCCCCGCCAATGCCGAGGAGGCCGGCCAAAAAACCGGTACAGGCGCCTAAACAAAGCAGAGCCGCAACAATTTCCCAAGACATGAATACGCTTCCCGCAGAATTGTCGAAATGCGGCGTACATGATACCTGCGCCAAAGAGGACAGAGCGAGGTTGGTGCTGGAATTGACGAAGGCGGAAAAAGGAAGACCCTGTGGTTTCCGGCTACGTTACCTGAACCGAAAGGTCAGGGTGGCCGCGGCTGGAGCGGAAAACGGAGCGGACAACGCGTGCCCGCTGCACTATCGGCTCTCGAGTTAAACGGCCTTGCACGAATGCATAGGTTAGGAACATTGGAGCCGCTGGTGAAACTTCACAGGGTAGGACAATTATAAAACGATAATGACCTTAGGTACCTGATTAAGCGTAGTACCCATTAGTACAAAGCTTGTGGCGTTCTCTAACAATTCGGAAATGAGGTTAAGAGATTGAGGACGGTTAGCTCGGTGAGCCAACCTGAGAAGGGCTTTGCCCTCTCCGCCTGGCGGCGGATTCACCCAAAGTTTTTCCCGGCCCTTAAGAATACGCCTTGCCTTGCCCGCACAAGCTTGTTTCATCGTAAGGCATACACTTGGAGTGCGCAGATAGGAGAAGTCCGACTCTGCGCGGCCCGCGAGAATGCGCGGACAGCCTGAGTTTTAACGCTTTGGCTGAGAACGTGATGACGACACACGCTGTTATCGCAACGCTTTCCCCTTTGCTGTTGGCGATGACGTCTTTCTTTCAGTCACACCGCTTAGCATCGGCAAGCAGCCGGCGCTTTCTTGGGGTTTCAAGGGAGTTGGTGCCGATGATGAATTGACGCACGACCCCGCATGGGGCGTCACGCCGCATACGGCTTCATGCGTCAAGTCCGTGAAGGGGGAGGAACCTCCTGAAGACCCTCGGTCTTTTACGGCATCTAAGCGCCAAAATGTTCTAGCACAACATTTAAAGGAGGCCCTCATGGCGAATCTTAATCAGTTTTGTGACTTCACGAAGCTCATCGGCATCGACATTGCCAAAAGTGTGTTTCAAATCTATAGCTGCGATACGCAGACCGGAGAGATCACCAACGTGCAGATCAAACGGGATAAGGTGCTGGAGAGCCTTACCAATTGCGGCAAATGCCTTATCGGCATGGAGGCATGCGGCAGCTCCCAATACTGGGCCCGCAAACTGCAGGCACTCGGCCATACTGTCCGGCTGATGAATCCCAAGCTCGTAAAGCCTTTTGTTCGTCACAACAAGAGTGACAAGGCTGATGCCGAGGGCGTCTACCATGCCCTGGTAAGCGGAGTCCGGGCCGTTGCTGTCAAGACGGAAACGGAACGTGACATCCAGACGCTGCTGACAATGCGAGCCTTGCTGGTCAAACAGCGCACAGCCCGCATCAACCACGTGCGCGGCTTACTTGCCGAATACGGATATGTTATGCCAAAGAGCGTTGATCAATTCGATAAAAAAGTTGATGCATGCATCAACAGCCTTGAGGGTGACGCTGTTCAGTTGGTGATCGACATGTTGCGCGATACGGTCAAAAGCATTCGTGACGAGCATGATCGGATCAAGACGCTTCAGCGCGAAATCAGCAGGCTTGCCAATCAAACCAGAAATGCAAAGCACTTTCTGACAGTTCCGGGCATTGGCGAGACGATTATGGCGTATATGTGCGTGCTGCTTGCCGATCCAACGCAATTTTCTTCGGGCCGGCAGTTTGCAGCTTATCTTGGCTTGGTGCCAATGCATACGGGCAGTGGCGGCAAGACTGTCACCACAAAGATTCCCCGGCCGATGCGATAAAGCTCTGCGAGCTTTGTTGGTACAGGGAGCTCATGTGGTGGCCAGGTCGAAATACCGGACAGACTGGGTGAAAAACATTTTGGCAAAGAAACCCAAGAAGGTGGCAATGGTTGCCATCGCCAACCGCATGGCACGCCAGTGCTGGGCGGTGGCAAGCAAGGGACAGGACTGGAGAAGGATGCCCGTTACGGCAGCATAGGAGAAAGAGGAAATGCTCGCCGTGATTGATCCAATTTCAGTGATGTAAAAAACGGTTACGCCGGCCTCTGCTAAACCTGTGCCCGTTTTCGATGTATTTTTGCGTCGCCAAACGAATAAAGAAGCAGAGGTCCGGCCCCCATCATGGCCACGCCAGAAATGCCGCATTTGCCAATGCGGTCATGACGATAAACAGGTCGAATAAGAACGTTCAACATTTTCTTCTGTTGATAACGTAACGAACACTGAGACGCTTAATGACGTCGGGCAGCAAGAACAGACAACAGGTTCGGCTCGCTTAGTGAAAGTTTTTGCCAATACACACAAGTACTGGCAAGGGCTTTTGCAGCTCGGAAAAAGAAGTCAGGCAGGTTTCGGCAACTTGACAGCCAACCAAACCAAGAGGTGAGGCAACACGCCGCAGCGCCTTATTCCACGGACGTTTTCACGCACGATGGATTGCCATTGGGCGGCCTTAATCGCACTATCGTTGGATGCTTTGGCGTCGGATAAGAAAATGGAGTTTGGCTTGAGTCAAGAAGGCGCGTTCCCTGCTATTGACTCCTGAGGACATAAGGAAAGGCCGCTTATTTTCAGCGGCCTTTCGGGGAACATTTACACAAAAGCTGGAAATATTCAGCTTTCGAGTGCGGGATCCAGAGCTTCATCGCACTTCATGCGAAGCGCGGCAACACGCGAAACGGTTGCTTCATCGACAGGGACCTGACCGAGACGGCCGGTAATGGAGTCAAAGGCAATCTGCAACGACGCCATCACGGCAACGCGTTCAGGGGTGAGCGAACGATTGGCCGAGCGTACTTGAGATGCACGCGTATTGAGGATTTCGGCGGCGCTGCGTAGATTCTCAACGTCTTCCTCGGAAACCTCGAAAGGATATTCGCGATCCAAGATGGTGAGTTTGATGCGTGGCATGCTTTATGACTCCGATTTTCTACCCGACAATGTTCCGATTAAGCAGAAGGCTGTTCCGTCTGCTGGTCGGCCGTCAGAGAGACGATCAGCGAATCGATGCGGCTACGCACAGCGGCAGCTTCTTCCTCGAGCAGTTCGACGGCGGCGGTCTTGTCTGCAAGCTGAGCCTTGAGGGCTGCATTTTCAGCCTTCATTTCGTTGTAGGCCTGCACAAGGCGGGCGACGGAAGATTCAAGTTTGTCAAGCTGGTCGTTCATTTGTTACCTCGTTAGAGCATGCGCAGTGTTTATTGCGCACCTAGGAAAAGTTTGCCTGCGAATTTTGCCACTCAACGCGTTTGTCTGCGTGGCTTTTTACGCGGAAAAACAAATTCAGTTAAATCCGAGCACATCGGACATGGAAAAAAGTCCGTTGGGTTTGTCTTTCAGGAAGCGCGCTGCCGTCACGGCACCTTGTGCGTAGCCTGCGCGCGAACCCGATTTATGGCTGATCTCAATGCGTTCACCGGGGCCGGCAAAAATCACGGTATGGTCACCGACAACGTCTCCGCCGCGCAGAGCGGCAAAACCGATAGCACCATCGGGGCGTTCACCGGTATGTCCCTTTCGACTGAGAACAGCAACGGAATCGAAATCAACGCCGCGTCCCTGTGCCACACGTCTCCCCATTTCAAGAGCCGTGCCGGAAGGCGCATCCACCTTGTGTTTGTGGTGCATTTCAACGATTTCACAGTCGTACTGCGAGAGCATGTCACCGGCAATTTCGAGAAGCTTCAGAACGGAATTAACCCCGACGCTCATGTTGGGTGCAAAAACAACGGGAACAGTTTTTGAGGCTTCTGCAATCTGTTCTTTGCCCTGAGCGTCAAAGCCGGTCGTGCCAATGACAATACCAACATTGTGTTCAACGCAGAAAGGCAGGTAGGTCAGAGTGGCTTCCGGGCGCGTGAAATCAATCAGCACATCGGCTTTGGCAATTTCTTGAGTCGTGCCCGAGATCAACACACCAGTGGTTTTGCCAAGAGAGGCTCCCGCATCTGTTCCGATTTCTGGGGCATCAGGAGCAGTGACGGCAGCCACAAGCTCCACATCATCGCAATTCAGAATGGTCTCAATGATGAGCTTGCCCATGCGGCCGGTTGTGCCGGAAACAGCGATTTTCACGGTTTGACTCCTTACTGATCTTCAGGACGCACGAGAGGCGTCGGAGCGAAGTCCGTTTCGCGGCCGAGGATCATTTCGTCAGCCTGTTTTTCGGTCGGAACGCGACCCGCTTCAATCTTGGTAAGGATGTCCTGTTCATCAAAGTAAAGCGTGACACGACGCATCTGAATGTCACCGTAGCGCGGATTCAGATAGTAGGTGTAGTCCCAGCGATTGCGATGGAACTGACTTTCAATGAGCGGTTCTCCCATCAGGAAGAGAACTTGCTGACGAGCCATGCCGACTTGAAGCTGGTCAATCATTTCTTTGGTGACCAGGTTGCCTTGGTGGACATTGGTACGGTAGACATAGCTATTGAAGTTGCAGCCGGACAGCGCGATCAAACCGACGGCAAGAGGAGCGGTGATAAGAAGTGTGCGCAAGGACATGGGAAAACAGTCGAGAAAACGCCTCGAAATTCGTAAATTGAAAACTTCCCGTTATGATAGCGAGTATCGGATTGAAATGAGCCTCTTGAGGATAGCCAATGAGCGTAAATAATGAACATGAGATGCTTGAGCCCGAACAGGAACTCAAAAATGTGGGGCTTAAAGCAACTGCGCCGCGCATGCGCATTCTGGAGCTTTTCCAAAAAGCTCAGGAAGCAGGAGCTGTGCGACACTTGACTGCAGAAGACATCTACAAACAGTTAGTTGCCGAAAACATTGAGGTGGGGCTCGCTACTGTTTATCGCGTTTTAACCCAGTTTGAAGCGGCGGGGCTCATCGTTCGTCACTATTTTGGCAATGACCGCGCCAGCTATGAGATGGATGACGGGGCGCATCACGATCACATTGTCTGCACACGCTGCGGACGTGTCGAGGAATTCGTTGATAAAGAGATCGAAAAGCGCCAGAAACAGATTGCTGTGCGTCTCGGATTTGAACTGGAAGGGCACTCGTTGTCTCTTTACGGTATTTGCGAAGATTGCCGCAAGAAAGAAAAAGCGCGTCGTAAGTAGCCGCTTGTTTCTCAAGCCAAAGAAATAGCCGAGCTGGAGTGGCCATTGCTCAAGCTCGGCTTTCTCTTTCAGAGACTATCAACTATTGCAGGTACCACTGAACAGTCTGACGGATTCCTTGTTCAAAAGTGGTTTGCGAGGTCCAACCCAGTTCTTTCGAGATCTTGGAGGGATCAATCGCGTATCGGAAATCATGACCGGGACGATCATTCACGAAGCTGAGTAGTTCGTTATAGTCATGTCCGCTCCAGGGACGCAGTTCGTTGAGAACGTTGCAGACCGTATCGACAATTTGCAGGTTGGTTCTCTCGTTGTGCCCCCCCAACGTTATAGCTTTCACCGACTTTGCCTTTGTGAAAGATCAGGTCAATAGCTTGGCAGTGATCCCCTACCCACAGCCAGTCGCGAATGTTGAGTCCCTTACCGTAGACGGGAATGGGCTCATGAGCCAAACATTTGCGGATGATGGTAGGAATGAATTTTTCGCTGTGTTGCCAGGGGCCGTAATTGTTGGAACAGTTGGAAATCGTTGTGTTTAACCCATATGTGTGGGTATAGGCACGAACCAACAAGTCAGAAGAGGCTTTACTGGCGGAATAAGGGCTGTTAGGCGCGTAAGGGGTTTCTTCCGTGAAGAAGCCTTCGGCACCAAGACTGCCGTATACCTCATCGGTTGAAATGTGGTGGAAACGAGCAGACTCCATGCAGTTGATTTCTTGCCAGTAGTTGAGGCACTCATTCAGAAGGTTAGCTGTCCCGTTGACATTTGTTTCCACGAAAATCAACGGATTTGCGATTGAGTTGTCAACATGACTTTCAGCGGCAAAGTGGATGACACCGGTAATGGCGTACTGACGTAACAGCCGTTGGATCAGAGCCGCATCGCAAATATTGCCCCGGACGGGAACGACATTGTCCATCTGAGCTTGCAACTCGAAAACAGCAGGGTGGGCTGCATAGGTGAGAGCGTCCAGATCAATAATTCGGTAGTGGGGATATGCTTTGGCAAAATGGCTGACAAAATTGGCGCCGATAAAGCCTGCACCACCGGTCACAAGGATAGATTTTTCAAACATCTGTTTGTTACTCATTGGTAAGAGCTTCAAGCCAGGAACGAGGCTTGATCCCGTAGGGTTCAAGAGACTTCAAGGAAAGAACGCTAAATGCAGGGCGTAAGGCTCTTGTCGGATAGTCCGCAGTTGTGATGGGAACAACTGCGCAGGAACTGCTTGTTGTTTTCACAATCTCGCAAGCGAAGTCATACCAGGAACATTGACCTGCATTGGTAAAGTGAACTACATGCATGGGTCGCTTGTGTGCGCCTTGCTTGTACAAGGCCAACAAGGCCAGAGCAAGATCTTTGGCTCTGGTCGGAGCTCCGGTTTGATCGCTGACCACACGTAAGGTGTCGCGCTCCGCAGCAAGTCTCGAAATCGTATTAAAGAAGTTGCGTGACTCGGCTGCTTTGGAGTAGACCCAGGCTGTGCGAATGATGATCCCGCTGAATTTCCCTTCTAAAAGAGAGACTTCCCCTGCCCGTTTGGTCAAGCCGTAAACGGATAACGGTCGTGTGAGGTCATTTGTTTCATAGGGTGAAACTGCTGTGCCGTCAAATACGTAATCCGTAGAGACATGAAGAATCGGCACTTCGGTGGAGGCTAACGTCCATGGACCAAATGCATTGACGCTGTAGGCATTGGCAACGTCAGTTTCAGCTGCGTCAACAGCCGTGTAGGCCGCGCAGTTAATGATGCAGTCGAACTTTTGTTCGGAAACAAGCTTGTTTACACTTGACGCACAGGTGATATCAAGTTCGGATTTGGTGACAGGATAAAACGGAATACCTTGAAGCAAGCACTGTTCGCTGACTGCTCTTCCTAGTTGTCCGTTTGCTCCGGTGATGAGTAGCATGACGGGTTACTCCACAAATCGGAAAACAGGGGTTCCGCAGTACGTTTTCCAGGAGGCGGCGGCAAGGTCTTTATCGGAGAATCGACATGCTTCGCGAGGAAGTTGCCAATCAATGCCGAGAGACTCGTCAAGAGCGAAGATAGCGCCTTCACATTGCGGCGCGTAGAAGTTGTCGCACTTGTACGCGAAGTGTGCGGTTTCTGACAGCACAGCAAAGCCGTGCGCAAATCCACGGGGAATAAACAACTGTCGCTTGTTTTCTGCCGAAAGTTCAACGGCTACGTGCTTGCCGTATGTCGGGGAATCTGCGCGGATGTCAACAGCTACATCCAGAACGCGACCAGAAAGTACGCGAACGAGCTTCGCCTGTGCATATTCACCTTTTTGAAAGTGAAGCCCTCTGAGTACGCCGTAGTATGAAAAAGATTCGTTGTCTTGGACAAAATTTGCACAAATGCCAAGATCTGAAAAAACTTTGGCATTGTATGACTCATAGAACCAGCCCCGAGAGTCTCCAAACACACGGGGTTCCAGCACGAACACGCCGGGGACTGCCGTTTCTTTTTTTTCCATGAAAGAACTCCGTTAGGCATCTCGGCCAAAGGCCAACTGACGCAGTTTTTCTCGGTAGGGAGTACCGGGTTTCAATGAAGTGACAAGAGTCTCAAAACTTGTCTCGCTTATCAGCCCGCGTCGTAATGCCAACACTTCGAGATAGCCGACAGGGTTACCGTGCTCTCGGATTTCATGTTCAACTTTTACCGAAGCTTGAAGAAGAGAATCCGGAGTACCCGCATCCAGCCACAGGGACGACTTGGTCATGCGAAGCGCGTTGAGACGATTTTCCTGAAGATAGAGGTTGTTGAGGTCGGTGATTTCTAACTCTCCTCGTGCAGAAGGTTTTAATTGGCGAGCTTTGTCCAGAACGTCAGCAGGGTAAAAATACAGACCTACAGAAGCCAGATTTGAGGTTGGAGTTAGAGGTTTTTCTTCAAGCTTCACTACACGCCCGCTCTCATCGCAATTTGCCACGCCAAATCGCTCGGGATCTTGCACCGGACAGAGCAAAATTGCGGCAGTATCCAGAGGGGTCTGAACGAGCTGACGCAATTGCAATAGTTCTTCACGAAGAATGAAGATGTTGTCACCGAGAATCAAGCAAATAGGCTCATCAATGAAGTCATCAGCGAGCAGGAAGCACTCCGCAATGCCATTCGGAGCAGACTGAACCCGGTAAGTGATGTTGAGACCGAATTGATTACCGCTCCCAAACAAAGCCTCAATATTGGGAAGATCACGAGGTGTTGAAATGATTAGAACGTCCTTGATTCCCAGATCCATCAGCGTTGCCAATGGGTAGTACACCATGGGTTTGTCATATACGGGAAGGAGCTGTTTAGAAGTAGTGTTCGTAAGTGGAGCGAGACGACTGCCGCTACCACCGGCTAAAACGATACCTTTCATCTTGATGACCGCTGAGAGCTTATTTAGATCATGAATCAGATATAAAAAAGGTGTCGCATGAGGTTCTCATGCAACACCTCGCTTTAAAGCGCTATTCTAAGGAATAGTTACTCTTCTACCAACACCGGGCTCACGCCTACGCTGTGGAAGCCTGCATCAACGTAGGCTACATTGCCCGTGATACCGCTTGCCAAATCCGAAAGAAGGAAAGCGGCGGTGTTACCGACTTCATCAATCGTGACCGTACGGCGCAACGGAGCGGAGTGTTCCATGTAGGTCAGGATCTTCGAGAAGTTCTGAATGCCGGAGGCGGCCAGCGTCTTGATCGGGCCGGAGCTGATGGCGTTGGCACGAATACCCATGGGGCCGAGGCTTCCGGCCAGATATCGGGTGGAGGCTTCCAGAGCAGCTTTGCAGACGCCCATCGTGTTGTAGTTGGGAACGGTGCGTTCACTGCCGATGTAGGTGAGAGCCAAGATGGAGGCAGCACGACCTTCCATCAGCGGCAAAGCCGCCTTGGCAAGCACCGGGTAGGACAGCGCGGAAATTTCCATGGCTGTGCGGAAGGATTCGCGGCCGACTCCGTCGAGGTAGTCGCCTGCAATGCATTCACGCGGAGCGAACCCGATGGAATGCACAAAGCCGTCCAGACCGCCCCAACGTTCCTTCAGTTCACCCATCACATTGGCGATCTGATCATCTTTGGTGACATCCATTTCAAGGCAGATGTCGCTGCCGAATTCTTTGGCAAATTCAACGATACGGTCGTGGAAGCGTTCGCCGACGTAGGTAAAGGCGAGCTCGGCTCCTTCGCGGTGGCAGGCGCGGGCAATGCCGTAGGCGATCGAACGGTTAGACAACACGCCCGTGATCAAAAGTTTCTTGCCTTGCAGAAATCCCATGATTTATTCCTCGGTAAGGATTTTTGTTTTTAGCGAATCTTCAACCGTTGTCCGATTGAGATTCGAGTTGTTCTCAAATTGTTGATGATACGGATTTTAGAGACGCTGGTACCGTACTTTTTTGCAATTGAAAAAAGTGTCTCTCCGCGTCTGACAACGTGTACGTTCTTTCCGGGCGGCGGCTGCGTATTTGCACGCGGCGGAATTACGAGCACGAGGCGCTGCCCGATGCGCAGTCGGGAGCTGCGCAAATTGTTCGTGCGACGAATGGAGCGCTGTGTGATGCCGTATTTCTTGGCGATGGTGTAGATGGAGTCGCCCCGACGCACGCGGTAAACCACACGGCGCACTTCTGGAGCCGAAAGCTTGAGCCCTGCGTTGAGTTCTTCCTGCGCAATTGCCGGCGCAAGTTGCCCGTTGGCGTCAACCAGCAAAGCAGAACCAGCGAGCACTTTGCGGCCTTTCGGGATGCGGTTGACGCGCCGAAGCTCTTCTTCGGTCATACCCGATTTCAATGCAACGTCAACGAGCGTTTCACCTTCTTTAAGGTGATAGAGCACCCAGCTTGAGAGCGGCTTACCGGTGTTGACCCAACTCGCGAGATTGTCCATGAAGACTTCCAGATTTTCCATCGGAAGCAACATGACAGAGTTGTGGCTGGCAACGATCACGGGCAGATTGAAACCGGGATTGAGCATCCGAAATTCGTTGGGATCCATTTCGGCAAGCTCTGCGGCCGTCTTCATGTCAATGTCACGGCTCTTCGTGACGCGGACAAAATAAGGAGCGTTTTCAATTTCAGGCAGATTGATGCCGTACTTTTCCGGATCGGCAACGATTTGACGGATTGCTTCCAGTCTTGGCACGTAATAGGCTGTTTCACGGGGCATCCGCAAATGCGCGTAATCCGCTTTGCGTCCGCGCGCTTTGGCTCTGCGAATGGCACGAGAAACACTGCCTTCGCCCCAGTTGTAGGCGGCAAGAGCTAAGTGCCAATCCCCAAACTGTTGATAGAGCTTTTCCAGGTAGTCCAATGCTGCACGCGTACTCTGCAGCACGTCTCTGCGTTCGTCCTTCCAGAAATTCTGCTGAAGCGAATAGATGTTGCCGGTCTGAGGCATGAACTGCCAGAGGCCGGAAGCTTTGGCGTGAGAGAGAGCTTCGGGTTGGAAAGCACTTTCTACGAATGGCAAGAGCGCAAGCTCGGTGGGTAATCCTCTTTGCTCAATCTCGTCGACGATGTGATAGAGATACTTGCCGGCACGCTCAAAAACACGCTCGATGTGACGCGGATTACGACTGTAGCTTCTTAACGATGTTTTTACGCGGCTGTTCTTAAGTTCCGGCATAGCGTATCCGCGGCGGATACGATCCCAGATGTCAACAGGAGGAGATACTTCAGCTTCCGTAGCAGGTAAATCATCGGCTTGCCGCGCTTCCGTGGCCGCAGGCGTTTCTGCGCACGCCACGGAGCCGGCAAAGCAAATGCCGGTTACGAAGCAAACCAAAAAATTGCGCAAAGACACCATGAATGCGAGAGAAAAAAGAAAGGTGAGACGGAAAGCGACTCGAAAAGGCGAAATTGTAGCTTGAAAAGCGTACATTTCTGTTTGTGTGCTATGCACGGCACGGGCATAATTCTACGTTCTATTTTCCATTTTCAATCAAAGATCAGGACAAATGGCTCAATACGTCATGACCATGAATCGCGTGGCCAAGGTGGTTCCCCCCAAGCGATTCATCCTCAAAGATATTTCTTTGTCGTTTTTCCCAGGGGCCAAGATCGGCGTTCTGGGGCTCAATGGTGCCGGTAAATCGACGCTTTTGAAGATTATGGCCGGTGTCGATAAAGACATTGATGGCGAAATTACCTGGCAGAACGATCTCAAGATCGGTTATCTGCCGCAGGAACCGCAGCTCGATCCTGAAGCAACGGTTCGTCAGGCTGTGGAAGAAGGCATGGGCGAAGTGATGCAGGCTCAGGCCAAGCTTGATGCTGTGTACGCGG
>ULPS01042434.1_pt1 | contig 28399 bp, 25 predicted proteins | sample 1953711 | NCBI WGS metagenome assembly ULPS01 (sample SAMEA4835635, study PRJEB28245) | human gut metagenome | biome: gut microbiome; material: fecal sample | place: Denmark | collected 2008 | reverse complement strand
CCCGGCCGCCGAAACCGATAACCCGGTGGTTGATATCTTCGATGGGAAACATCACACGGTTCCAGAATTTGTCGTACATACCGTGCTTTTCATCCGTATTGCAAAGCCCGGCCTCCCGGATCAGCTCCTCCGGAAATCCTTTGCTCTTCAGATAACGCACCAGATCGTCCGGAGTCTTGTTGGCATAGCCCAGGCCGAAACGGTGGATGGTTTCATCTGTCAGCTTCCGTTCCCGCAGGTAATTCAGGCCCTGCTCTCCCTGCTTCGCCCGGAGCTGAAAATAGAAATATTTTGCGGCCTCCTTATTGATGGCAAGGAGCCTGCTCCTTCTGCTCTGCTCTTTTCTTGCCTCCTCTGACTCATCTGCCTCCGGCAGGCTGATTCCCGCCCTGTCCGCCAGCGCCTTCACAGCTTCCGGAAATGTGTCGTTCTCGTATTCCATCAGAAAGGTGAACACATTCCCGCCCGCCCCGCAGCCGAAGCAGTAGTACATCTGCTTGGAACGGGAAACGGAAAAGGAGGGGGATTTCTCATTATGAAACGGACACAGTCCGAAATAATTGGCCCCCTTCTTCTGCAGATGAACGTAACCGGAAATCACGTCCACAATATCGTTTCTGGATCTGACCTCTTCGATCAGCTCGTCCGGATAAAACACAAGCCTCACACCTTTCTACTTAACCGGCCAGCATTTCGGAATATAGATCTCTTCGTACTGAGCGATGGCAAACCGGTCGGTCATCGCTCCTATGTAATCGCAGACCACCCGTTCCCTGGGTTCTCCCCGCTCCATGAGCATGAGATATTCCCTGGACATCTGATCCGAATGATGCAGATAATAATCATACAGCGTTTCCACCAGAAGCTCCGCCTTTCCTTCCTCTCCCTTCGCATAGGGATTGGTATAGACATTGGTAAACAGAAAGGCGCGCAGCTTCTTCATCGCTTCACCTGCTGCAGGAGACATACAGATTTCATTCTTTCCATAGCTGTTCGTCACAATATCGTGGATAAAATGGTCCAGGCGTTCTCCTGTGGTTTTCCCCACCGTTTCCTGAATATCCTTCGGGATGTCCTCCTCCTTCAGGATACCGGCGCGGATGGCGTCGTCGCAGTCGTGATGAATATAGGCAATCTTATCGGAAAGGCGCACGATCTTCCCTTCAAGCGTGGCGGGATTTCCCTTCGTCTGATGGTTACGGATGCCGTCTCTCACTTCAAAGGTCAGATTCAGCCCCTGGCCGTCCTTCTCAAGCACATCCACCGTGCGCACGCTCTGCTCGCTGTGTTCAAAGCCGTAGGGACAGACCCGGTTCAGCGCACGCTCTCCGGCATGTCCGAATGGCGTATGCCCCAGATCGTGCCCCAGGGCGATGGCTTCCACCAGATCCTCGTTCAGCCTGAGCGCCTTCGCAATGGTTCTGGCATTCTGGGAAACCTCCAGCGTATGCGTCAGCCTTGTACGGTAATGGTCTCCCTCCGGCGAAAGGAACACCTGGGTTTTATCCTTCAGTCTGCGGAATGCCTTACAGTGCAGAATTCTGTCCCGGTCCCTTTGAAAGACCGGCCGAATGTCACAGGGTTCCTCACACTTAAGCCTTCCCAGGGAATTTTTGCTCAGAGTGGCATAGGGACTTAAATATTTTTCTTCCCACTTTTCCAGATTTTCCCGAATTGTTGTCATCTGACGTTCTCCCGCAGCATTCCGGACCTGCCGGGCATATGCTTATTTAAAGGCGAAAAAAAGAAAGGCTTTTTGTTTCCTTCCCGATCAGTTTTCAACCGTTTCGGGAACCGGAATACTCCGATTCCCGAAATCCGCTATTTTATTATTCTGCGTTTTCTTTCAAAATCCTTTTTTATTTTTTCGAAAAAGTTTTCATATCGCTTTTTTGCTTCGCAGACAGACCTTATGCTGCAGGGTTATGATTTCTCCTGCTCCGTCCCTGCCCGTGCCCGCCGCAGGCCTCCTCGTATTCTTTCAGCTTCTGCCGGGCCTCCCGGCTCAGATTCACAGGTACCTGGATCTGTACCGTCACGTACTGATCGCCATGAACGCCCGGATTGGACATGGACACAATGCCCTTTCCCTTCAGCCGGATCTTCGCGCCGGACTGGGTTCCTTCCTTAATTTTGCAGACCACATTTCCGGAAATGGTGGGAACCGTTACCTCTCCGCCGAAAACCGCTGTTGTAAACGGAATGGAAACGGTGGTATACACATCCATTCCCTTCCGCTCAAAGCCAGGCTTCTCTCCCACCGTCACCTTCAGCAGCAGATCTCCCGCCTGCGCACCGCCCGTTCCTGAAGCGCCCTTGCCCTTCAGGCGGATGCTCTTTCCGGATTCTATTCCCGCAGGAATATGCACCTGCAGAGACTGAATGCTGCCATCCTCTCTCTGAAGCCGGATCATCTTGTCGCAGCCAAAGGCTGCCTCATCAAAGGTAACGGATACCTCCGCCCTCAGATCTGCGCCCTTCCGCTGACCGCCAAAATCTCCGAAGCCGCCCTGGTAAAAGCCGCTTCCCGTTCCCTGGCCGCCGGCTCCATATCCGGTCCGGCTCCAGGATGCGCCTCCATCGCCGGTTCCATGGAATCCGCCGGTTCCGTTGCTTCCATGGAAGAAGTCTCCAAACAGATCGCCAAAAAGATCATCCATATTTCCGCCTTCAAAATGAAACTCCTGATAGCCGCCGTTTCCGTCGAAACCGTGGAAGCCATTAAAGCCCTGGAAGCCGCCTGCTCCATCCGTGCCGCCATAGGCGCCCTGTCCTGCGCTGCCGTCAAAGGCCGCGTGGCCAAACCGGTCGTACAGCTTCTTCTTTTCCGGATCACTCAGCACCTCATAGGCCTCCGTCACTTCCTTAAACATCTGTTCTGCCTGCTGGTTGCCCGCATTCGTATCGGGATGATATTTCTTTGCCAGTTTTCTGTATGCTTTTTTAATCGCTGCGGCGTCCGCATTTCTATCAACGCCCAGCACCTCATAATAATCTCTCTTGCCAGTCATATACTTCTTCACCCTTTCTTTTTCAAAACGGGATTTTCATTCTATCCTCAAAAGAACCTCCGGCGTTCTGCCAGAGGATTCTTTTGTTCTACTTGTAATATAACAGCTATTTACACTGCTGTCAAGAGTTTTCCCTGATTTTCCGCCGCTTTTTCGCCGCATGGAATTTCCGCCGGGCTTTATTTGCTGCGCCCTTCTCCGCATCCGGCAGTTCACAATTTCTCCTCATTTTTTTCACAATTACTCCCTACAATTACAACCTTTTCATCACAAATTCCTCCTATACTGCAAAGCATAGAAACAAAGAGAGGCAGTCAGAGATCCGCCGGATGCAAATCAGTACGGAAGCATGAATGCCAATCCTGACCAAAACAATAATCATCAGGGAAAGGAGATTTCAATGATGTCTGAATATTCATATAACAATTACAACCAGAATCCTTATATGGGAAACCAGAATATGGGGAGCAATTATAATAATGTAAATAATGTACATACGCCGGCTCCGGAACAGCCGAAGAAACATGGTGCCTCCGGCAGGGCTGTGCGTACCGCAAAGAAAATCGGAGCCATCGCGCTGAGCGCTGTTCTGTTTGGCGGCATCGCGGCAGGCACCTTCCAGGGCGTCAATTACCTGACCGGATTTACACCAGACCGAACTGCACAGGCGGCACAGGAAGCACAGGCGGAAACAGCGGAAGCCGCTTCCGGCAGTGTGGACAGCAGCCAGGTTCTTCAGGCCACCACAGCTTCTGCTTCCGGCGAGATGAGTGTGGCTGACATCGCGGATGCCGTCATGCCATCCATTGTCTCCATCACGAACCGTTCCGTACAGGAGGTACAGAACTATTTCAGCATGTTCGGTTATTATGGCGGACAGCCGATGGAGGAAGAAACGGAAAGCGTGGGTTCCGGTATTATTATCGGACAGAATGACAGCGAGCTTCTGATCGTCACCAACAACCACGTGGTGGAAGGCGCTGATTCCCTGACCGTTTCCTTCGTTGACAATCAGGCCTATGAAGCGAACCTGAAGGGAACCGATGCAGACAATGATCTGGCAGTCATCGCCGTACCGCTTAAGAGCATCTCCTCCGACACCATGTCTCAGATCAAAACAGCTGCGCTGGGCGACTCCGACGCGCTTCGCGTGGGTGAGCAGGTTGTTGCAATCGGCAACGCGCTGGGTTATGGTCAGTCCGTTACCACAGGTATTGTCAGCGCCACCAACCGGACCCTGACGACACAGAACGAGAACGGCTCTGACAGCACAACGGCAACATATATCCAGACAGATGCAGCCATCAACCCCGGCAATTCCGGCGGCGCGCTGGTCAACATGAAGGGCGAAGTGGTCGGCATCAATTCTGCAAAGCTTGCCAGCACTGAGGTGGAAGGCATGGGATACGCTATCCCGATCTCGAGAGTGTCTGATATCATCAACACACTGATGAATGAAAGTACGCTGACCAGAGTGGAGGAAGCGGACCGCGGCAGCATCGGCATCACGGTTACCACCGTTCCTTCCAGCGTGACCCAGGCCTATGGCATTCCCACGGGTGTATATGTATCCGATGTCCCTGAGGGCAGCAACGCAGCGGCGGCAGGACTCCGCAGGGGTGATGTGATCACGGCTCTGGATGGAAGAAGCGTTACGGACGTGTCCCAGCTTCAGGAGCTGCTTCAGTATTACAGCGCCGGCCAGACCGTAACTCTGACAGTACAGAGTATTGAAAACAACGCATATACGGAGAAAACCATCACCACCACGCTTGTGGCTTCTACAGACACTGCAGAAACTTCCACGGAAGGATGATGAAATTCAGGAAGACAGTGGGGCATCCGGTCCAAACCGGATGCCCCTTTTTCTTTCCCGTCTTTCTATTTTGACTCCCACTTGAACACCACAATTCCTGCAATGGCCAGCACCATGCCGATCGCCTTTCTCCAGTCCCAGGCCGCCTTTTCCACACCAAACATGCCGAACAGCTCGATGAGGTAAGCCACAAGAAGCTGGGCTACGACGATGAGCATGACCGCCCTCGCGGGCCCGAGCATATCCATGCTTTTGATCACCGTATAGGTAATAAATGCACCGATGGCGCCGCCAAGAAGCATGTATTTTGGCTGCACCTGAAATACTCCCAGAAGAGAGCTTCGATCCGTCACAGCCCAGGCTGCCAGGCAGACCAGCAGGGCTGAAAACTGAACGAAGCAGTTGGCCGCCCAGATGCTGGAGGCCTTTGTCACCTGTGTATTGAAAACTCCCTGCACGCTCATCAGCGCGCCGGAAATGAGCGCAATGATCAGACCAATCATATATAAAACCGCCTTTCCCGTCAGAATGGCCGTATCCGCGGCCGCATATCCTCATTCTGTCCGGAAAGGCGGAATTTTATGCGATACTATATATGGTTATGACAGCCGGAAAGAGGATTTCCTCCTCATTCCTGCATCTGAGAGGCGGTTTTACGTATCCTCCTCCGGAGGCTCGATATATTCCTCCTCATAGTTCTCCCCTGTCACCTGAGTCATGATCTGTTCGGAAAGCTCCTGCAGAACGGCGGATACCTCCTCCCCGTTCCAGACGCGGGTGAGGGCAATCTCCATCTGCACCCAGTAGTTGCTCGTGGTCATCATTTTCGGAATGGGGACCGAAGCGGCATATTCCTCTGCGAACGCCCCTGCCTGTTCATTCGGAAGGCTGATCTGCGTGTTCGCGGGCAGCTTTCCGGAGCTTTCATACAGCTTTTGCGCCGCGGTTTCTGTCAGGAAACGTGCGAATTCATTTGCCACGGCCTTCTTTTCACTGTAACCGTTCACCACTACCGCATTCGTCACGGACAGGCTCCTGGTGATCAGTTCGTCATTGATGTCAGGGACACGGGCCACGCCGTATTCCCAGGAAAAGCTGCCGTCCGCCGCGGCCGTCTCCAGTCTGGAGAGAATATCCGTGGTGGCGATGGTAAATACAAGTTTACCGTCCAGAAACTCCTGCGCGACAGACTCATAGCTTACCTCCTCCGGATCGATGGAAAAATACCGGGTCAGCTCCTGATAAGCGGTCAGGCAGCGGATGGCGTCCAGATTATAAATATCAATCTGCTCCTCATCATCCCCGTGCGGGCCGCCCACATCCACATAATTTCCGATGAAAAAATAATTGTAGAAAATATCCGAAACATCCCAGCGGAAGACCGCCTCCACCTGCTCCGGCGCGTTGTAGCTGTCCGCGAAGGAAAGTATTTCGTCAACGGTTCCCGGGATGAGCGCCTGTGTCCGTTCAGCGATCTGCGCGTCAGAAGCTCCTGTTTCCGTCTCCTCCGTCCGAGCGTCCGCCGCCGTTTCTCCGTCTGCCTCACTCTCTTCCCCACTTCCATCCGTCTGCACCGGCTCCCCGTTTTCATCCAGGGCCGCCATCGCCTCCTGGCCCGCCAGAGCATCCGCTTCCGCCTGCAGCTGGTCAGCCGCAGCCTCCTCCAGATAGGTCAGATTGTATACCAGCGCGCTGGTCTCATAATAAAAAGGATACCCGATCAGATGATCCTGATACGTAACAGCAGAAAGCGCCGTCTCCGGAAAATTTTCCACAGTAACATAGTCCGTATCGTGGATTTCACTTGCCAGGCCTGACAGCCAGGCTTTTTCCAGACTGTCGTTTCCGACGATATAAACATCCGGCACCATACCGGTATTCAGTGACGCCTCATTGATGCTTTCCAGATACTCCAGACCGGACACCAGCCTCGGAATCACCCTCACTTCACTTTCTTCCGAAAAATCCAGAGCCGCAGCCGCAAGGAAATCCGAAAGAGATTCATCCGTATACCACAGATTCAGCGTGGGCCTGTCCACCAGCGCATTGTCGGGAATCGGTGAAAGCCGTGCCAGCCTGTCACTTCCAATACCAAAACAAAGCAGAAGCGCCGCGGCCGCAAGAAGAGCGGCCACGGCAAGTATCCGAAAGCGCAGAGAGACTCTGCCGGTACGGTTTGTGCGGTTTTTTCCATTTTTACGGGGTTTCCGGTTTTCTTTTTTATTTTCCATCCAATTCTCCTAATCAGGGGAAATTCGTCTGCAGCCACAGCACTTTTTGGGAAGCTTTGCGGCTTCCTTTATTTTCTCTGAGCCGCAGTTTCATCCAGGCATTCCGTGAGAATTCTGATCATATCGTCCACATTCTGCTCCGTGATGACCAGAGGTGGAACAAAACGGAGGATATTGGTTCCCGCATTGATCAGAATCAGCCCCTTCTCCAGCGCCCCGTTGATGATGTCTCCCACGGGAATGGAGCAGGCAAGGCCGCGCATCAGGCCAACGCCCCGGCTTTCTTCGATAAAATCATATTTTCCCGCCAGTTCCTCCAGCTTTTTCCCCAGATAAGCGCCAACATGGTTTACATTTTCCAGGATATTTTCCTTTTCATACAGTTCAAACACCTTGCAGATGGCGGCTCCGGCAAGCGGATTCCCCCCATAGGTGGTGCCATGGTCGCCGCTGGTCAGGGAATGGGCTCCCACCTTCTCTGTCATCACAAAAGCGCCCACAGGCACGCCGCAGCCCAGTGCCTTGGCCGTGGTCATGATGTCCGGCTTCACGCCGAAGCGCTGCCAGGCGAACATAGTTCCGGTCCGGCCCATGCCGCACTGGATCTCATCCAGGATCAGCAGGATATCCCGTTCATCGCAGAGTGCCCGGAGCTTTTTCAGAAATTCTTCGTCCGCAGGATGAATGCCGCCCTCGCCCTGCACCGTCTCCAGAATGATGGCGCAGGTACGGTCATTCACCTGAGAAAGCACGCTGTCATAATCATTCAGATCCGCAAAGCGGATATTTCCAATCATCGGCTCGAACGCCTCCCGGTAATGGGGATTTCCCGTCACGGACAAAGCTCCAAAAGTCCTGCCGTGGAAGGAATGGTTCATGGCAATGATCTCATGATCCGTGCGTCCGTCCTTCAGGTACGCGTATTTTCGGGCCGCCTTCAGCGCGCCCTCTATGGCCTCCGCTCCGCTGTTGGTGAAAAAGACACGGTCCATGCCGGAGGCCTTTTTGATCTGCTTTGCCGCTTCGATGGCGGGAACATTATAGTAATAATTGGAGGTATGGATCACCTTATCGATCTGCGCCTTCAGCGCATCGTTGTATTCCCGGTTGTTATAGCCCAGCGCAAACACCGCGATTCCTGCCACAAAGTCCAGATACCGTTTTCCGTCCATATCATAGAGATATACGCCATCGCCATGATCCAGCACCACCTGATACCGGTTATAAGTATGTAAGAGGGCCGCTTCCGCCTCATCAATATACTGCTTCATCATCTCGCTCATGCTCATCCGCTCCTTTTTATTAAGGAAATTCCGTTGTTAAACAAACCTTAAAATACGAAAGCAGCCAAAGGTCGCTTTCCTGTCTATGCCATGTCTCCGTCCTGAATGATGGCCGTTCCGATTCCCTGATTGGTGAAAATTTCCAGAAGCATGCAGTGGGGAATCCGTCCGTCCAGAATATGCACCCGGTTTACGCCGTTTCTGACCGCAGAGGTGCAGTTCCCCAGCTTCGGCAGCATACCGCCTCCGATCACACCCTCCGAAATCAGCGCCTCCGCCTGGCTCGCCGTCAGTCTGGAAATGAAGGTGGACTTGTCGTTGATATCCCGGTACAGCCCTTCAATGTCCGTCAGGAACACCAGCTTGTCGGCTCCCACAGCCTTCGCGATGGCACAGGCCGCGTCGTCCGCGTTGATGTTATAAGTCTGAAAATTCTCATCCAGTCCGACAGGCGCAATGATGGGAAGAAAATCCTTTTCCAGCAGGTCATAGATCACCTTCGGGTCCACTTCCGTGATGTTTCCCACAAAACCGATATCCTTTCCGTCGGAATACTTCTTTTCCACCTTCAGGAGGCCGCCGTCCTTGCCGCTGATGCCAACCGCCTTGACGCCCAGCTCCTCCACCATGGTCACCAGATTCTTATTCACCCGGCCCAGGACCATCTCCGCAATTTCCATGGTTTCCTCATCCGTCACCCGCAGGCCGTTGACAAAGGAAGGCTCCTTGCCCACCTTTTCCACCCATCTGCTGATGGCCTTTCCGCCGCCATGCACGATGATGGGCTTAAAGCCGACCAGCTTTAAGAGCGTCACGTCCTTGATCACGTTTTTCTGCAGCTCTTCGTTGCTCATGGCGCTGCCGCCGTATTTTACCACAATGATCTTTCTGTTGAATTTCTGGATGTAAGGCAGCGCCTCAATGAGCACCGCAGCCTTCTGCATCACCTGATCCATTTCCCTCTGTTCCATGTCCTTTTCCTTTCACCCTGACCCGGCCGCCTTATGACCGGTAGTCCGCATTGATTTTTACATAATCATAGGAAAGATCGCAGCCCCAGGCCGTCGCCTCTTCCTCTCCCGTCTTCATGTCCACCAGCGCCGTAACCGCCGGACAGGACAGAATGCGGGTAGCTTCCTCTTCGCTGTAATCCGCCGCGCTTCCGTTCTGATAGATCAGAATCTTTCCCGCTTCACTCTCAATAAAAAGCTCGATGGCCTCCGGATCAAATTTGACGCCGGAATACCCCAGAGCGCAGAGGATTCTTCCCCAGTTTGCGTCATGGCCGAAAATGGCAGCCTTGGTCAGGCTGGAGCAGATGACGGATTTTGCCAGCGTCCGTGCGTTTTCCTTTGTATCCGCGTGAATCACATGGCATTCAAACAGGGCCGTAGCTCCCTCCCCGTCTCCCGCAAGCATCTTCGAAAGCGAAATGTTCACCTCATGCAGGGCCTCGCAGAACGTGCGGTAATCCTCATTTTTCTCCGTGATCTCCTCATTGCCCGCACAGCCATTGGCAAGCACCAGCAGCGTATCGTTGGTGGAGGTATCCCCGTCCACGGAGATCATGTTGAAGGTATCCACCACATCCGCGCTCAGCGCTTCCTGCAGAAGCTCCCTGGAAATCGCCGCGTCCGTAGTCACAAATCCCAGCATGGTGCACATGTTGGGGTGGATCATCCCGCTTCCCTTCGCCATGCCGCCGATGGTAACCGTCTTTCCGGAAAGTTCCACGGTAACCGCCACCTGCTTGGAATGGGTATCCGTGGTCATGATAGCTTCCGCCGCCTCCCGGCCTGCATCCTCCTTATCGGAAAGCACTCCTGCCAGCGCCTTCACGCCGGCCGTGATCCGGTCCATGGGAAGCTGCATCCCGATCACGCCCGTGGATGCCACCAGCACAGCAGTCTCCGGAATCCCCAGCGCTTCCGCCGCAGCCTGGGCTGTCTGTCTGCAGTATTCCCTTCCCTGTTCGCCCGTACAGGCATTGGCAATTCCCGAATTCGCAACTATCGCATGAACCGCAGGAGCATTTTCCACAATTTCCCGATCCCAGACAACCGGAGCCGCCTTCACCACGTTGCTGGTGAATACTCCTGCCGCCCTGCAGGGCGTGCGGCTGAACACCATCGCCATGTCCTTCCTGTTCTGATATTTGACCTGCGCCTGGACGCCTGCCGCCTCAAATCCCTTCGCCGCGGTCACTCCGCCTGTGATGTGTTTCATATCTACCTCTTTCCCGCTGCCCCGCCGGCAGCATTTCAATCAAAGGAATTGACCGTAAGATCAATTCTCAGGACGAAAGCTGCAGGCTTTCGTCCGCCTCCATTTTCCCGCCGTCCTGCCGGCGGTATCTCATTCATTAAACCGCTCTATGTTTTTATCATTCAGGACGAAGTCGTAATAATTCAGATCCTCCCGCTTCGTCCATCCGATGGTGCGCCAGAACATGTTGCCGATATCGTTTCTGGTGAATGCGATCAGGGAAACCTTGCTGATGTTTTCCGCCTTCAGAGCATTCATACAGAACACCACCATGGACTTTCCGATTCCGCGCATCCGGTATTCCGGATCCACACAAACATGGTACAGGCAGCCTCTCCTGCCGTCGTGTCCGCACAGGATCGCTCCCACCACCTTTCCGTCCTCAACAGCGACCACACTGGTGTCGGGATTGCGTTTCAGGAAACGCTCCACGCCTTCTCTGGAGTCGTCAATGCTCCGGATGGAAAAACCCTTAATCTTATGCCACAGGGCACTCACATTTTCATAATCTTCTATTGTCATTTTTCGCAGCATTAACGTTTCCTCTTTTCCTGCCGCCGTCAGGCGGCTTTATTTCCAGTGGGAGAACGCCAGCGGCGTTCTCCGGCACGAACCGGCGGTTCGTGCCAGCCTCTTTCTTTCCCGCCGCCGGCAGGCGGCATTTGTTTCTTTAAAAAAGCACCCATTCAGGGCTTCTGGATGATCTTCCATGCCTCCAGCAGTTTCGGAAGCGTCCAGGCCGCATTTGCAGGGCTGGTGGATGGAAGGCAGACTGCCTCCCGTCCGGTATACGGAAAACAGAACTTCTGATAAAGCCGGTATGCCGTGCCTCCGTTCGCATACACGGTACGGATCCGGCTTTTTTTCAGCAGTCCGGCGATATCGTTTGCCTTCACGTTCCGGATGGAACTGTCGCTGGAACCAACAATCTCACAGGAGGCGATCACGTCCCAGACCGCAATCCCGTTCTTCAGAAGCAGCCTCTTCTTTTCCTCTATGGTCTCCGGCGTCTCGCTCTTCGTCAGTGCCGCCATCACTTTCCAGAACCGATTCTGCGGATGACCATAGTAAAAATGTTGTTCTCTGGACTTCACGGATGGAAAGGTTCCCAGGATCAGAATCCTGGAATTTCCATCCCAGACCGGAGGGAATTCATGAACCACCGATTCCGGAATATGTGCTTCGGGCTTCTTCTCTTTCTTCTTTTCTTCTGCATTCCTGTTTTCCATACTGCTCATGACCGCATTTCTTTGTCTTCTATATTCAGGCTGTACCGGTACCCTGCAGGCCCTGTCAGTTTCCTACGGGAACAGGGGCACCAGTTCCAGGCCCATCGTTTCGGGAAGGCCGAACATCAGATTCATGTTCTGCACGGCCTGTCCGGCCGCTCCTTTCACCAGATTGTCCATGGCGCCCATCATGATGACGCGGCCCGTGCGCTCATCAATCTTAAAGTTCACATCCACATAGTTGCTGCCCTCCACCCAGCGGGTTTCCGGGCACACGCCCGCATCCAGAACACGCACGAAGCGCTCGGAAGCATAATATTTCTCATATGCGGCCCGTACCTCCTCTTCGGAAGGCAGACAACCGTCCTTTTTCTTCAGAGAAGCGTAGGCGGTGATCAGAATTCCTCTGTTCATCGGCACCAGATGAGGCGTAAAATTCAGGATCACGGGTTCTCCCGCCGCACAGGAAAGCTGCTCCTCGATCTCAGGAGTGTGTCTGTGGTTCGCCACACCATAGGCCTTAATATTTTCATTCACTTCACAGAACAGATTATTTACCTTCGCGCCTCTGCCCGCTCCGGAAGTTCCGCTTTTGGCATCAATGATGATGGTGGACGGCTCAATCAGCCCTTCCTTTAATAAAGGATAAACAGAAAGGGTGGAGCAGGTCGGATAGCAGCCGGGATTGGCCACCAGACGCGCCCCTTTCACCGCTTCCCGGTTGATCTCGCAGAGGCCGTAAACCGCTTCCGGCAGATACTGAGGCGCAGCATGCGTGATGCCATACCACTTCTCATAAACCGCTACATCCTTCAGCCGGAAATCTGCGCTCAGATCCACGATCTTTGTCCGCTCCAGAATCGCATCATTGACCAGTGAAGCGCACAGCCCCTGCGGCGTCGCCGTGAAAATCACGTCGGCCTTTTCCGCAAGCTCTTCCATATTATCATCCATGCAGGCCGCGTCCACCAGTTCAAACATATTCCGATAAACGTCCGCATACTTCTGGTCAATATAGCTTCGGGAGCCATACCAGACGATTTCCGCCTGCGGATGCGAAAGAAGCAGCCTGACCAGCTCTCCTCCCGCATATCCTGTCGCTCCGATAATTCCCGCCTTTATCATCCTTCCATTCTTCCTTTCCTTCTTATTTCATTCCTCTTATTTTCGTTTCCGTATGGTCACCGGCCTCTCCTTCTTCTGCGAACGCCGGCGGCCCATTTCAGTATAATCAGAAAAGTCCCGGCTGACAATCCTTATTTCATCCGGCGCCGGAATTCCCGTTTTTGCGTCTGCAGCAGCACATTCTTTTTTCTTCGGCATACCCTGCCTTTTTCTGCTCGCATAATTATACGTCTTGTAAGAATATTATGCAATACTTTTTTCTTTTTTCTTTTGCATCCTCTTTTCTCCGCATTCCGTCAATCAGGCTGTATTCTGCATATTTTCTTCCTTTCTTAATTCTATTTTTATAATTTGCTCTTCTCATCACTGTATAAAATGACGGAAATTATTCTGTTTTTATGCATATTTTTTCACTTGCAATGCAGAAAATTTTGTTGTATATTAGTTGAGAGTTAAGCGCCGCTCATAAGGAGCGCCTCCTGCGGCGGCAGAAATTATGGAGGAATCATCATGAAAGAAAAGGTTATTCTCGCCTATTCCGGCGGACTGGACACCACGGCGATCATTCCGTGGCTGAAAGAAAATTTTGATTATGAAGTCATCTGCGTCTGCATCGACTGCGGCCAGGAGGAAGAACTTGACGGCCTCGAGGAGCGCGCCAAATTCTGTGGTGCGTCCAAGCTCTACATACTGGACGTTGTGGATGAATTCTGTGACGAGTACGTGATGCCCTGCGTGAAGGCACACGCCGTTTATGAAAATAAATATCTGCTCGGCACCTCCATGGCAAGACCGCTGATCGCCAAGAAGCTGGTAGAAATCGCCCGCAAGGAAGGCGCAGTTGCCATCTGCCACGGCGCTACCGGAAAGGGAAATGACCAGATCCGTTTCGAGCTCGGCATCAAGGCTCTGGCTCCGGACATTAAAATCATCGCTGCCTGGAGAAGCGACAAGTGGACCATGGATTCCCGTGAATCTGAAATCGAATACTGCAAGGCTCATGGCATCGACCTTCCCTTCTCCGCGGATTCCAGCTACAGCCGTGACCGCAACCTGTGGCACATCAGCCATGAAGGACTGGAGCTTGAGGATCCGGCCAACGAGCCCAATTATGATCATCTTCTGGTTCTCGGCACCACTCCTGAAAAGGCGCCCGATGAACCCGAATATGTAACCATGACTTTTGAAAAAGGCACTCCCACCTCCATCAACGGCGAGAAGATGAAGGTTTCCGATATCATCCGCAAGCTCAACGAGCTGGGCGGCAAGCACGGCATCGGCATCGTGGACATCGTAGAAAACCGCGTTGTCGGCATGAAATCCCGCGGCGTTTATGAGACTCCCGGCGGAACCATCCTGTACGAGGCGCATCAGCAGCTTGAAGAGCTGATCCTTGACCGCGAGACCACCACCATGAAGCTTGACATGGGCAACAAGTTTGCTCAGATCGTATATGAAGGAAAATGGTTCACTCCTCTGCGTGAAGCAGTGCAGGCCTTCATCGAGAAGACCCAGGAATACGTAACCGGCGAAGTGAAATTCAAACTCTACAAAGGAAACATCATCAAGGCAGGTACCACTTCTCCCTATTCCCTGTACAATGAGTCCATCGCTTCCTTCACCACCGGAGATCTGTACGATCATCATGATGCGGAAGGCTTCATCAATCTGTTCGGCCTTTCCTCCAAGGTGCGCGCCATGAAGCATCAGGAGCTGGAGAAGGAAAAGGAAAAGGAGAACAAATAATTTAATTTCTGCTGATATCCGAAACATTTGCAGCGGATGGCACGATATGCGCGCCATCCGTTGTTTTTCCTGTTGTTACAGTTCACTCGTCCAAAGGAGAATTTTCCATATGAATGTTATTTTCATTCTGGCTCTTTATGCTATAATAGTAAATATAGTGGGTTTTGCCGAGATGGGTGTGGACAAGCGCAGGGCCAGGAAGGGAGCCTACCGGATTCCGGAAGCCAATCTCTTTCTCACGGCAGTCATCGGCGGAAGCATCGGCTGTATCATTGGAATGTACGCTTTCCGGCACAAAACCAGACACAGGAGCTTTGTTTTCGGCATGCCCGCAATTCTGATCGTGCAGCTGGCAATTCTGGGCTATCTCCTCTTTGCCGCTCCGATCCGCTTCACTTTCATGTAAGGCGCGAACCGTGGGTTCGCGCCGAAGAATGGCTTACGCCATTCTTCTCCTGATTTAAATGCCGCCTCCGGCGGCGGAAAGTAGGTAGTTATGCACCTTGCGGTTTGTGACGATAACATAGCGGACAGAAAACAGATGGAACGGCTTCTGGGCCGTGAATCTGACCGGCGGCTGAATACCACCGGCGTGTTGTACGTGGACTCCTTTGGGAACAAGGAAGCCATCCTGACTACTCCCATGATTTATGACGGACTTTTCATTGATATGACAGAGGATGGCAGCGATGCGGTAGAGATAGCAAATAAGCTCCGGGCAGACGGAGCCGTTCTTCCCATTGTATTCTGCTGCTCCAAAACTGATTACAGAAAGTCCCCTTCCCTGCCGGATAATTGTTTCTTTCTGGATAAGCCGATCAATCCCTCAGAGCTTTCTTCCATGTGCGATCAATTGCTGTCCATCAAAAACAGCCGGGTCAAACGCTTTGAATTCCGCTCTCTTACGGAAACCTTCTATCTGGAGGAAAAAGACATCATGTACGCCTGGCCTGAGGATGATCAGACAGTCCGCATCCATCTGATGGACGGGACTGAAAAAACCTCCGCCTCTACGCTTCTGAATTTCTGTGCCAATCTTGACTTTGACGTGGACAGTTCAAATCGCGGCATTATGAAGGCTGACATCGGTTATATCCGCTTCAGCCCCTCAGGACGGCTGGCAATGATCGGCTGTACCAGCCTTATCAGCCTGCAGAATGTGGAAAAGATCGGTTTCTTTAATCTTACCATGAGGGACGGACACAAATTTAAAATCGCTCCCTCCAGCCGCAAGACGCTTCAGAACGCAAAAAATGCGGTGAAGGATTGACCGTTCTGTGCCGTCAGAACGATCCGCTTCCGGATCCTGAATACTGTGCTACTAAAAAGGCTGTCCCCAGGCATCCATTTTTCTGCAGGGGGCAGCCTTTTTCCGTTTAATCAGTCTGTCATTTCTGAAGCATCATCAGCGGAATTTTCCGTCTGAGACACTCTTCTTTGATAATCCTCTCCCGGCAATCGTCCGTACAAAAAGAGCGGCGGAGCAGGCATGATTCCCAAGCCCACCGGCGACTGCGTAAAGTGTGGATTGTACGCAGAAAAATGTCCGGTACAGGCCATAGACAGACAGAATCCCGGAAAGGTTGACGACAAGGCCTGCATCTCATGCATGCGTTGTGTTTCCATCTGTCCTCATTCCGCACGTAAGGTGAACAGTGTGATGCTTGCCGCCGTCAACACCATACCGAAAAAAGCCTGCTCCGGCAGGAAGGAATGCGAACTGTACATTTAGGCGCTTCCAGCGGCTGCGGACGACGCTCAGCCGCAAAAATAGTTCCTTTACCGGGATATGAGACATACAGTCTCCACATTCCCCGTCCAGGGAAACATGTCCACGCAGCAGGCCCGCTCCACCCTGTATCCGTTTGCCAAAAACGCCTCCAGATCCCTTGCCAGGCTGGTGGGCTTACAGGAGATATAGATCATCCGTTCCACGCCGTAGCGGATGATTTTCTGCAGCGCTTTAGGATGGATGCCGTCGCGGGGCGGGTCCAGAATGATGAAATCCGGCTTTTCTTCAATCTCATCCAGTACCTTCAGCACATCGCCGGCGATGAATTCGCAGTTGGAAAGCCCGTTTTCTTCCGCGTTTTTCCGTGCGGCCTCCACCGCTTCCTCCACGATCTCCACGCCGATCACCTTGCCTGCCGCCGGAGCCATCATCTGCGCAATGGTTCCGGTGCCGCTGTAAAGGTCATACACCACACAGTCCTTTTTCCCCAGGTCTCCTATGTAATCCCGCGCCGTCTGATACAGCACCTGCGCGCCATAGCTGTTGGTCTGGAAAAAGGAGAAGACGGAGATCCGGAACCGCAGTCCCAGAAGCTCTTCATAGAAAAAGTCCTTTCCGCGCAGAATCCTCGTTTCATCGCTTTTCACCACATCCGCGACGGAATCGTTCCGGATGTGAAGAATCCCAGCAATTTTTCCCTCCAGTTCCAGCCCTTCCAGCATGACGGCAAAGCCCTCCAGAAGTGCGCCCTCCTTCTGCGCGTCAATCTGGGAAGTGGTGACCAGAGCGATCAGAAGCTCCCCGGTCAGAGAAGCCTTTCTCACAAGCAGATGGCGCAGATAGCCCACATGGCTGAGCCGGTGAAAATAAGAGATTTCCTTTTCCCTAAAATAAGAAAGCGTCCCCTGCAGAATTCTGCGGTAGTCCTCATCCACAATCTGGCAGCCGGTCACCGCCACAATGTCGTAAAAACCTCCCCGCTTATGCAGGCCAAGGCTTAAGGGACCGTCCTTCACTTCATCTCCAAAGGAAAATTCCATCTTGTTGCGATAGGCATACGGCCTGGGGCTTGGCTTGATGGGTTCAAACATCCATGGCGTTTCCTGTCCCGCAAGAGCCTCCTCAAGAAGCTCCCTGACCTGGGCTTCCTTCAAAGCGAGCTGTTTTTCATAGGGAAGGGACAGATAAAGGCAGCCGCCGCAGCTTCCGAAATGCGGACAGGGAGCCTTCTCCTCATCCGGAGAAGGCGCAAGCAGCCTCAGCACGCGCCCTTCTCCCTTTCCTTTTCTCACCTTCGTGATCCGGATGGAAAGCTTCTGACCGGGAATCACATTTTTTACCATCACATATTCCGCTTTCTCCGCTTCAGCGAAAGCTCCCGATGCCGGGGCCATGTTCTCTTCCGCTGCTGTGTGCAGGCTTTCTTCCGTCAGCTCCTTAACCACGGGCAGGAGCCGTACCCATCCTTTGTTGGGGAATTTCACCTGCTCCACGATTCCCTCACGAATTTCTCCCTTTTTCATCCGTCCACAGTTTCCTTTCTTCTCACTTTTATCGATCCGGCTCGCAGCAGGCTGCCCGCCGTCCGTTGCCCGTCGAATATCCTCATGTCTGTGCAGGTGAACCTGCCCTCCATACGGCTACTCTCCGGGCTTATCGCATGCACAAAAAACGGGATACCGGACGGCATCCCGTTTTCACACATATCCATCTGTACAGGGTCCGGACTCTTACTCTTCGGTCTCGTCGTCCGAATCTTCCTTCTTCTCTTTTTCTTCGTTTTCCTTCGTTCCGGCAGCGTCGGTCTCCTCGTCCTCGAAGAACTCGTCATCGAAATCATCGTCAAAATCGTCTTCAAAATCCTCCAGATAATCCGGAGTCAGGTAACGGTATACCGCATATGCGATGCCGGCGATCGCCGCAATCGCGCCGATAATTGCAAGGACCCAGAGAAGCGTATTTCCGTTGTCCTTTCCGTCTTCCTTTTTACCAAGCAGATCGTTCATCTTCATCATTTCCAACACCTCTTCCAGTTTTCCCATGCCAACCATCCTTTCTACCGTATAGTATGCACCGCAGTGCATTCCTGAATACTGTATTATCATACCACTTTTTACAAATCTTTACTATAAATTTTTCATGAAATTAAGATTAATTTTTCACCCGTATTTCTCGCTTTCAGATTTTCTTCAGCTTAGCAAAAGCGGCATACATGATCTTCGTTCCGGCTTTGTCAAAATCCACCGTAACCCGATAATCCCTCGGCCCGTCCTCGATCTTCCTGACCGTGCCTTCCCCGTATTTCATGTGGCGCACCCGGTCTCCTTCTCCATATTCCAGCGCTGCCGCCTTGCTCTGACCGCCCCGTTTTAAGCCGTTCACCCCGGAAAGGCTGTCCAGGCCGCGGGCGATAAAGGGCCTGTTCTCCTCCGCCGTCTTTTTCGGTTTCACTACGGCTCTCGGCCGGAAATCCGCCACGGGAGCCGTTCCATAATTTCCTCCATAGGGTGCGCTGCGGAAACGCTCCCGGATCTCCTGATTTTCTTCAAACTCCTCCAGCTCCGGAGATTTACGGAATACCGGAACCTTTTCATCCATCAGATCCTCCGGTACCTCCCGGATAAAACGGCTGACCGGGTTGTACTGCGTTTCCCCGCGCACCATGCGCTGTCTGGCGCAGGTCAGAGTGAGCTCCTCCTTTGCCCGTGTGATTCCCACATAAGCGAGCCTCCGCTCCTCCTCGATGGCAGAAGGATCATCCGAGCTGATCGTCATATAACTCGGGAAAATACCGTCTTCCATTCCCGACAGATACACATACGGGAATTCCAGCCCCTTTGCGGAGTGCAGCGTCATGAGCAGTACCCGGTTGTCCGCCCCGTCCACGTTGTCCACATCCGCCACCAGCGCCACCTCTTCCAGAAAGCCGGACAACGTCGGCTCGTCATGGCTGTTTTCATAGGCGACCACCTTGCTGATGAATTCATCGATGTTCTGAATCCTGTCCTGCGCGTCCTCCTCGTCCGAATCCTCCAGCTCCTTCACATAACCGGTGCTGTCCAGCACATCCTGCACCAGTTCCTCCAGCCCCAGATATTCCATTTTACTGCGGAAGGCCCGGATCATGGTTGTAAACGGTCTGATCTTCGCAGCGCCCTTTCCCACAGCCATGATCTGATCCGCCTCGCAGAGAGCGTCAAAAAAGCTGATTCCCCGCCCGTCCGCATAGTCCTGCACCCGCAGAATCGTTGTCGCCCCGATCCCTCTTCTGGGTACATTGATGATGCGCTTCACCGCGAGATCGTCCCTGCCGTTGTCAATGGTTTTCAGATAGGCCAGAACATCCTTGATTTCCTTTCTGGCGTAGAAATTCACACCGCCAACCACATCATAGGGGATCCCCTCCATGATGAAACGTTCCTCCAGCAGACGGGACTGGGCATTAGTACGGTACAGGACGGCAAAATCCCGGTAATCCGCCCCATAACGCTTCTTCTTCCGGGCAATATCCGAGGCGATAAATTCCGCCTCCTCATATGCGCTGTCAAACCTTTTGAAATGGACCTTCTCTCCTTCTCCCTGATCGGTCCACAGCCGCTTGTCCTTTCTGGCCGTATTGTTCCGGATCACCGCGTTCGCCGCATCCAGAATCGTCTGCGTGGAGCGGTAATTCTGCTCCAGCTTGACCACCTTTGCCTCCGGAAATACCTTTTCAAAATCCAGAATATTGCGGATATTTGCCCCCCTGAACTTATAAATCGACTGATCATCATCTCCGACCACACAGAGATTCCTGTATTTCTGTGACAGAAGTCTTACCAGCTCAAACTGGGCCGTATTGGTGTCCTGATATTCGTCTACGCTGATATAACGAAAACGCTCCTGATAGCTGTCCAGCACATCCGGATTCATCCGGAACAGCTCCACCGTTTTCACGATCAGATCGTCAAAATCCAGGGCGTTGTTCTTTTTCAGCGTATCCTGGTACTCCCGATAGGCCTCCGCCACCCGCCTTTTGGAGAAATCCCCCATGGTATTCAGGTTATATTCCTCCGGTGAAACGAGCTCGTCCTTCGCGGAGGATATCTCGGAAAGCAGCGCCCTTTCCTTATAAATCTTTGTATCGATATTCAGCCGCTTGCAGACCTCCTTCATCACGCTTTTGGAATCATCCGTATCATAAATGGTAAAATTCGTATCAAAGCCGAGTCTGTCGATGTATTTTCTCAGGATCCGCACGCACGTTGAATGGAAGGTTGAAACCCATATGCTTTCCGCTCCGAATCCCACAATGGAATCCACCCGCTCCCTCATCTCCTGCGCCGCCTTGTTCGTGAAGGTAATCGCAAGGATGTTCCACGGATTCACCTGTTTTTCTTCAATCAGATACGCAATCCTCTGCGTCAGCACACGCGTTTTTCCGCTTCCCGCACCTGCCAGGATCAATACCGGCCCTTCCGTCTGAAGCACCGCTTCCCGTTGTCTGTCATTCAGCATATCCAAATTTACCATTCTCTTTTCTCCGTTTCCTGGCAATACAGGCCTTCATTTCTTCTGTAGTTAATCACCGTTCTTTTGCCAAAACAATGGTTTCTTCAATCTATGTCCATCCACTTCTCAGCATCTGTCTCTTAAAGAGATGCTTTCAGCAGATTTCTGTTTTCCGTACTCTGCCCCCAGGCATCGAGCGCCAGCTTATAGGTGCTTTCCACCCGGTCGGACAGTTTTTTCAGCTCCTTGTGAATCTCGATCTGCCCATGACGGAGGGCCGAGCAGTAGGACTCCACCTTCTCCAGCCGGAGTTCCATCCCGTCCTGGCGCTTCTCCATGGCGTCGAACCTCGCGTCCATTCCGTCCAGGCGTTTCTCCACCGTATCGAACCTCGCGTCCATTCCGTCCAGGCGTTTCTCCACCGTATCAAATCTTTCGTCTATTCCGTCAAACCGGCTGCCGATCCAGGCATCCAGCTTTTCGTCCATCATATCGGATATCGCGTGCAGCAATTCCTGATTATCCATAAGCAATTCCTCCCCGCTAAGCGATCATACCACAAAAGAAATGGAAAGTCTATGCAATTTCCAAAGACCGAAACCTGTATTCTGTTTTCCAAATTGTATGGAAATTAGGATAGAAAAAAGAATTTGTCTCACCTGCAGTCCTGCGGCCGCAACAGAAAATTACGGTCATAGATGATTCACAGAACCATTAATCAGGGAAACAAAATGGAGCATACGGGATTCGAACCCGTGACCTCCACACTGCCAGTGTGGCGCGCTCCCAACTGCGCCAATGCCCCATGCACATAGTATAATACCAGATAAACCTCTTCTTGGCAAGCTTTTTTTCTGTCTTTCAAACTAATTCTGTTTAGAAAGGAGTACCGCCTCAAAACAGAGGCGGCATCCTTTCGTGTTATCCGGAATTTTTATTCATCCGGTTTGGCCCTGTTTGCAGGGCTTTCAGTTTCTGCAGCGTTTTCCGGAATACTTTCTTTTTTCAGCCCGGTGCTTCTCCTGCTTTCCGGCTCTGCTTCCGCCGTCTCTGCAGGTGTTTTCAGTTCCGTCTTTCCAGTTTCTGTTTCTTCTGACTTCATTTCGCCCTTTTCAGTTTCATCAGTCTTAGTTTCCGGCTCTCCGGATTCTGTTCCGGCAGCTTCTGTTTCCACTTCTCCGTTTTCCGTTTCGATGTCCTCTGTTTCCGTTATGGTTTCTTCCGGATCCACGATATCCATTTCTCCATCGGCCGTACTTTCGTTTTTCTTCTGTTCCTCCGCCATCGTTTCCTCTTTTTCCGACTTCAGCGGATTATTCGTCTTTGTTTCACATTCTTCCTGCTCCGGCGTTTCCTCTGTCAGATTCATATCTGCCGAATTCCCGATCGCCCCGGCCTCCAGCAGCTTAGTCAGTTCCTGAAAAGAAATACTGTTCTGTGCAGCTGTCTTTTCATATTCAGCCGCTGCTTCCGATACAGCCTCTGCATCATAAACGATTCTCGCTCCGATAATCTGTCCTTCCTGCAGACCGCAGCCTGTTTTCCATCCATAATGCTCTCCCTCTGTTTTAGAGCATACCAGAATGGCATGGACGGAAGAGCCGCCGCTTCTGTGCCCGGACTGGCTTCCTCCATAATTGGGGTGATCATATGTCTTATATATCGTCTGTCCATTAAAACAGATGCTGTGCGTTTCCCGGTACGGGCAATGGGATATGCGGTTTCCGTCCGTCCAGCCCGTACTGCCCTCACACCCTGTCCAGCTGTAGGTACAAAGCTGGTAACAGCTGGCATTATGCTGATGAACATCTTCCACCGTATAACAACCGCCGCCATTCTGAGGGTCTCCGGTATGGTGATGATACTCATATTCAATGGTTCCCGGAATTTTATCCACACCGATAACAATTTCCTGTTGAATGCTTAAGATGCCGTCATGGATTTCCTGAAAGGTTGCATCCTCGTCAATTACGACGTTTTTCGTGAGCAATGCGGATGCAAGAAGCTTTTTTCCATTACTCACACGCTGAAAAACCGACTGCACATCGCCGGAAAGGCCGGAAATCATGGTACTTGTGCTGTTCTCCATTTCAACCAGCTTCTGCAGAATCTCCGCATTGCCTCCGCTCACTTCCAGAGCAATCTGAGCCGTATTCTGCGTAAGGCTGCTGTTCATTGCCTCAAGCTGTGCTTTCATTGTTTCCGTCTGAGAATTCAGGGACTGTACCAGTGCATCATAATTCTGGCTGTTCTGCTCCGCAAAAGAAGTATCAATCTGATTCAGCACACTGAGCAACTCTTCCTGGTTTTCTCCAGCCTCGGTTCTGACCGTTTCGATCAGCATTTTCAGTTCACCATGCGCCGTATCCATGTCCGTATTGATCTCCGCCAGAGAAGCATTAATTCCTGTGAAGCTCTTCATGATCTCTTCCATGCGCAGGCTGTCGGCAGCTTCCATATTCGCAAGAGCCTGCTCAATTTCCGCCTGTGTTGCTGAGATATCTGCATGCACCTGATCCAGCTTGCCGGAGAGCTGGCTCACCTTCTCGTTGATATTCTGATTGGCCTGTTCACTCCGGCTGTTATTTTCCGCCTCCATCTGTTCATAGCGGATCCGGTTTGCCTGCTCCAGGCTGTTCAGCAGAGCGGAAAGCTCAGTCTGTGATTTGCTGAGCAGAGCAGTAAAGCTGCTGTTCATCCCATTTCCGCTTGCTTTCAGCTCAGACAGCATATCTGACAGCCTCTGGTTCAGCGCATTCACTTTATTCTCCAGTTCTGAAGAAAGTCCGTCCAGCTCTTCCTCCAGTGCCTCATATCTCCCCCCATTGTTTCCGTCCGTATTCTGAATATTCTCCTTCAGTCTGCTTTCCAGCTCCAGAACCGCCTGGGATAGACTTTCCATTCCCGCTTTTAAATCGGTGAATTCCTGTGTAGAAAGCGTCTGTTGCTCTGACTGGCTGTTCTGGTATTTCGTAAGCTCTGATCGTATCGTGGATACCACGTTTTTAAGCCCCTCCAGATATCCAGCCATCTCTTCATACTTACCGTCCTGCTGTTCCGTCAGGCTGATCAGCTCTTTTTTATTGTTAGTTACCGATGCATCCAGCTGGGTCAGATATTCCGATATATTCTGCAGATCCGTTCGCATATCTTCCAGATAAGTATCAGAAAGCTCCATTGCCGTGGTCAGGCTGACGCCGGAAGGCTCTCCGTACACGGCTTCATAATTCTGCAGATATACGTCTACCAGCCATTCCGCCAGCTCTGCAGTCTGCTCCTCCGTCAGTCCCCAGTCAAGACCTGCCAGGTAACCCTGAATCTTTTCCACCATTTCCTGCCGGTCTGCTCCCGTGCTGACCAGTTCGTCCAGGAACTCTGCGGCCGCTTCTGCCGCCTTTTCAAGCTCTCTTTTCTCTCCCGGCAGCCAGGAAAATCCGGAATTTTCCAGACTTTCCATCATCATGGAGGCCATTCCTCCCGCCCTGCGTCCTGTATTCTGCTTTACTGCAGCCACACAGAGGATCACCACAACCAGGACAAGGAGCGCTGCGATTCCGGCAAGAATCCTTTTGTCCTTCACCACTTTTATGGCATCATCTTTTTTCATATTCACTTTGTACCCTCCTTTGATATTTTACTGATGTTACTGAAAATGATTTATTTTCCGGATCCCTCCTTTCGCATTGAAGCGCTCTATTCCAGCCTTCCTTCAGGAAAGTTTCGCGGCTGTTGAGATTTCGGCAGAAATGGTCATAAGGATATGATTCACAGATGTTCCGCCCGGGAACTTCAGATACATTGATATTCAGACTCATTCATGCGCAGAAAATTCAGACATACTGATTAAAAGATCATTCGGACATACTTTTACACAGAAAATCTAACCGGCTCATACATAAAATTTTTTAAAATTTGGGAAACTAACGACCACTGCTCTCCACGAGCGCTTCATACCATAGAAATGGATATATAGAAAAATTGAGACTGCCGTACATTTTCAGCCGGCAGATATCTGATAGTTCGGATCATACCATTATTTGACAAATACGTCAATCCTGATTCCATAAATTTTCACAAACGACCCCATATCTGTGCCATATGCGGCACACCAGACCGGCAGAGCCGGTCCATAAAAAGACGCATACTCCGGACGGCTGCCGGAACAGCCGTCAGTTCCTGCGGATATAATCCGCAAGATCCTGTCGAAAGTCATCCCATGCTCCTTCATGTTCGACAAAATAGAGCGGACACTTTTTCCCTCCCTCGTCATAATGCCGAAGTACATCCTCAGGAGAAAGATCATATTTTTTCAGGAGCCAGGCAGTCAGCTCAATCAGAGAATCATAGGTTGCCTGCGTAAAACTTCCATCCTCGGACTGATAACAGCATTCAATGGATATGGAATCGTAATTCCTCGTCTTCACCGCATAACCGATCTCATTGAGAGGAATGCACTGGATAATCGTTCCATCAAAGCCGATCACAAAATGAGCGCTTGCCGAGGTTTCTCCCGTAATTCCCAGATTTTCAAAATAGCTCCGATTCTGCTCAGCCGTCGTTCCCGGGTTTGCCGTATAGTGCACGAAAATATTTCTCACTTCAGGCAGAGGCTCTCCGGGTCTGGAATAAGGATTTGGAGTCAGAAAATCCTCCACTATCGCAGGACGGTCTGTATCTGTCTCATCCGCCGCCATCTCCACTTCCGCCTGCTGCCTGACTGCTTCTGCTGGTGATGCAGAAAGACACTGCATCATCAGCAGAAGCAGCCGCCAGAAGATCACCCCCAGCAGAATTCCCACGAACAGGATAACGCCTCCAAACATCATCCTCGCCCAAAACAGACGCTTCCGTTTCTTCCTTTTATGCGCCGCGCTCTTCTTCACAGGCCGTCTTACCGGTGCCTGCTGTCTTTCCCAGCCCGAAATGTCAATGTAATCCACCTTTATCATCCTTTGTATCTGATTTTTGGGCATTCCCCATAATATATAGAGAAGTATAACAGATAAAAGGTTTTATTTAATCAGGAAAAAATGAATTTTTCCTTAAGATTTTTCCGTAACCAATTATTCTACTGCTTCGGACAGCCGCTGCAGCCGGAACAGGCTCCCAGTCCCACATCTTCTGAATACAGCCCGTAGGGCGTGTTCAGAAGGCAGATTGCCTGGGAGGATATCCCTTCTCCGTTTCCGGTAAATCCCAGTCCCTCCTCCGTCGTCGCCTTCACGTTTATCTGGCTGATATCAATTTTCAGTGCACGCGCAATGTTCTCCCGCATGGTATCAATATGCGGACGCATCTTCGGCGCCTGCGCAATGATCGTGGCATCAATATTCTCAATCAGAAAACTGTGTTCCTCCAGAAGCTCTCCCACCTTTTCCAGAAGCTTTACGCTGCTGATCCCTTCATATGCCGGATCCGTATCCGGAAAATGCTTTCCGATGTCCCCCAGTGCGGCCGCACCGAGGAGCGCATCCATCACCGCATGCAGGAGCACATCCGCATCCGAGTGGCCCAGCAGTCCCTTTTCATAAGGGATTTCCACCCCTCCGATGATCAGCTTCCTGTTTTCCACAAGACGATGTACGTCGTATCCCATTCCGATTCTCATAAATTCTCCTCTCCTTTTCCCGTTTATCCGTAAATTATTATAATTCGTTTCCGGACAGATATGCAAGACGCATTCATCCCCTTCTTCGCCTTTCCAGCTCCCACATGAGGCCCTCTTCATCTTCATAGCCCTTCACGATGGAATAAGTCCATTTTCCTTCCTTCTGATTCGGATATTTCAGATGACAGATCACCCTGTAGCTTCTCTCCCTTTCCCGGATCCTCTCTACAGACACAATCTGCGGCTCCTGTCCGGTAAGACTTTCCGTTCTGCTCATCTCCCGTTCCAGCAGGCCGTTCGGGGCCGTCAGCTTCTCAAGCTCCTTCTGCGTTCTGTGCGCCAGAGAAATATATCCCGCCAGACCGCTTCCGGCCTGTATATATTTTCCTGCTTCCACCACAAACAGACGGTCTTCATCATCCAGACAGAAAATCAGCCTGGCTCTCAGAGACTGCTGTCCCAGCCGGAACGCCAGACAGACACAGAGGGCTGTAATGCCAACACATAAAATGAGAGATACCTCCTCCATCTTCCAGCCCATCCGGAAACCGGCAAAAACGCCTGCGAAAATCAAGAACAGAGCAAGCAGAAGAATCCCCGTCAGTCCTCCCACCATACGAAGCGCATAGTATTTTTTCTCCTCCGGATCGGCCGACGTCCAGATTCTCATCACAGCAGCTCTCCTTTCCTCAAAGCCTCGTCTTTACACAGCCCGTCTTTCTGTCATCATACACCATCGGAAGACGTCAGACAATCCTGATAAAAAAGATGTGGAAACACGGAAAAAAACACAGTAAAAAAACTTGAAGAAAAAAGTAAAAAAAGTTGTTGACAAGTCGTCCCAATTTTTGTATACTAATCGAGCAGGTTGCGGGTGAGACAAAATCCTGAAACTTGTGAGACATGGGATCTTAGCTCAGCTGGGAGAGCATCTGCCTTACAAGCAGAGGGTCATAGGTTCGAGCCCTATAGGTCCCATATATCTGGCGAGATAGCTCAGTTGGCTAGAGCATACGGTTCATACCCGTAGTGTCGAGGGTTCGAATCCCCCTCTCGCTACTCTTCAAAAAAGAAACCAAAACGGTTTCTTTTTTTGTTTCTCCCCCAAAAATCTCTGCAGGTTTATTTCTCTGAAAATTTTCATATTCTGTTGTATTCTGCTTCATCTCAAAAAGTGAAAAAAGCGGCGGTGTCATGACGATCCGCCACAATACTGCCGCTTTTTCTTATGTTTTCAAATAGTCTCTTACATTGATATGCTTTTTTCTGACCGTCTCTTACTCCGCCAGAGAAGAAACAACGGCGTCCGCGAGCTTTCCAAGCTGCTCCATGGAATCTCCGTTCAGCGCAGATTTCAGAGTGACGAGAGGCTCAAGAATATTCATATTCTTCAGGCCGTCCAGAATCTCTCTCATCTGCTTTGCGGCAACAGGTCCCCAAGTACCGTTCTCGATCAGTCCGATGGTGCGGTTCTGCAGGTTCAGGGCCTTGCAGTCATGCAGGAAATTCAGCATGGCCGGATAAATGCCATTATTGTAGGTGGGAGCCGCAAGCACCAGATGGCTGCAGCGGAACACCTCGCCGATCAGCGTGGACACATGAGTGCTGGAAACATCGTGCATGGCGATGTTCTTCACGCCGGCCTCCGCCAGCTTTGCAGCCAGAATATTGGCAGCATTCTCCGTGTCGCCGTACATGGAAGCATACAGGATAGCAACGGTCTTCTCTTCCGGCTCATATCTGCTCCAGAGATCATACTTTTCAAGCAGGTAGCCCAGATCGTTTCTCCACACGGGACCGTGAAGCGGGCAGATCACCGCGATATCCAGACCGGAAAGCTTCTTTAACGCTGCCTGCACCTG
>ULPS01033667.1_pt1 | contig 28615 bp, 37 predicted proteins | sample 1953711 | NCBI WGS metagenome assembly ULPS01 (sample SAMEA4835635, study PRJEB28245) | human gut metagenome | biome: gut microbiome; material: fecal sample | place: Denmark | collected 2008 | reverse complement strand
CGATCAGGAGCGCGGCGCGATGGCAGGTCGCAACGGGACTTTGTGAGCCTGAAAAAGTCTGCTCGGCATCTGCTTGTGCGGACTCCGTTACTGACGCAGTTACGCATCGCCGAAACCAATTACATCAAAGCAGACGTGCGTACAGCAGGCACGTTAAACACTGACTGTATGCAGGCGGACCATCACGCGCGGAGCACTGGATGCCGCCTGTAGCGTTGCGGAATTGCTACCCGCAACGGGTGAGACCGGCATAGCAGAGACCGGTAGGGCGGGTTAGGGGAATTTTTGAGGAAATGGGGTGATGCGGTGACACTGGAAGAAGCGAGAGAGCTGGAACGGGAAGCGTGCCGCAAAGACCCCGTTTATTTTTGTGAGACGTACTGCCACATTGAGGACAAGGACGCGGACGAGCTGATACAGCCATTTACGCTGTGGGATGGGCAGAAAAAAGCCCTGACGGTGTTTGCAGGGAATCGGCTTGTGTGCGTGCTGAAAGCGCGGCAGCTGGGGTTTACCTGGCTGGCGCTGGTGGAAGTGGCGCGGCTTGTGGCACTGAACACAGGCCGTACTGCCATAGGTTTGAGCCGGTCGGAGGACGAGGCCAAAGAGCTTGTGCGCCGCCTGGCGGTGATTCTGCGGTATATGCCAGAATTTATCCGCGAGGTGGACACGCCGGGCGGCAGTATCCCGGGGTGGACAGGGCCTGCGTTCTACAAAAGCACGATGCAGGTAGTTGTGATGTGGCCGGACGGCCCGGAGAGCGTGTTTAAGGCTTTTCCGTCAAGTCCTGCGGCAGGCCGTTCGTTTACTGCCGACTTGATCGTGATAGACGAATGGGCGTTCCAGCAGTACGCAGAGGAAATCTGGCAGGCGGCATACCCGGTTATCAACCGACCGTTCGGCGGGCGGGTCATTGGCTTGTCTACCATCAAGCTGGGAACGCTGTTTGAGGAAATCTACACAAACCCCGGCAACGGCTTTACCAAGCTGTTTTTGCCCTGGAGCACTGACCCGCGCCGCAGTGAAAAGTGGTACGCACAGACGGTCGCTGCGCTGGGCGAAGATAAAACAATGCAGGAGTACCCTGCAACAGAGGAAGAAGCGCTCTCCGCACCCGGAGGGCGCTTTTTTAGTGAACTTGATAAAGATACCCACTTGGTCGATGCACCGCCCACAGGGCCGCTAAGGCGCTATGTAGCGATTGACTACGGCCTTGATATGTTGGCGGCCATCTGGATTGCCGTTGACCCGAACAACCATGCAACGGTGTACCGGGTGGACGGCGGGCCGAACAAGACGATAGGCGAGGCAGCAGACCTGATTTTGCGAGATTCCGAGGGCGAGGAAATTGATATGTACCTTGCGCCGCCTGATTTGTGGAACCGCAGCCAGGAGAGCGGCAAAAGCCGTGCACAGCTGTTCAGCGAAGCGCATCTGCCGCTGGTGCAAAGTTCCCGCGATTTTCCTGCCGGGTGTGCGGCCATGAAACAATGGCTGCGCAAGGACGAGAAAACAGGGAAGGGGTATCTGACGTTCTACAAGCCGGGCGAGTTGTGGACGTGCCTGACGAAGATACAGAAGGATGATAAAAACCCTGATGTATATGCGAAGAATCCGCACGGATTGACGCATTTCCCTGATGCGTTGCGCTATTTTTGCGTTTGGTGGACAAGCCCGGCGAAAAAGCCGGTGAATATCAAAAAGCGGCATTGGACGGCGGATATGTACGAGGACTACAAGAACGCAAGCCCGAGTGACCGCAAAATGCTGATTGAGAAATGGGGGAGTCCTGCATGAGATGCCAGACCTGCGGCATAGAGTGCCGCACCGATTCCGAGCACGAAGTGCTGAAATTCATTTGCCGGAACAAGCAGTGCCCTGATTTTGGGCACGTAATGGGGGAGAAAGCCCCCGACGTTGCGGTGATGCGGGTGAATTACCCGGTGGGAGCACAAGGAAAAGCGGGGCAATAGCGACAAAGCCGCCCCTCATCCGGCCTGCGGGCCACCTTCCCCAACAGGGGAAGGCAAAGAAAATGATAGAAGAAGCGCTTACCAGAGATGGTAGGCGCTTTTTTTATACAAATTTTTAGCCGGCGGGCGTTGTACGCGGAGGAACCTATGGACGAGTTTGAGAACGGCGTGACCGCTGGCGTAGCCGACCAGATTGAGAACACCCCGGAAGAAAACGTGGAAACTGTGGAAAACGTGGAAACTGATGTGGAAAGTACGGAAACTGCCCCCGCGCAGGAGCCGGAAATTCCCAACAATGTATGGGCCATTGCCCGCCAGCGCAGCGAGCGAGAGGCACAGCAGCGCGTAGACCGACAGTTTGCACAGCGATTTGCCGGGTACAAGAACCCCGAGACCGGCGCGGCTATCCATACGATGCAGGATTACTTTGACGCGATGGATGCCCAGAACCGCATTGCCCGACAGCGGGCCATTGAACAGGCTACGGCCAACCAGACGGCAGAACAGCGTGCCGCCTTGCAGCGCATCATTGACAACGACCCAGAGAAAGCACAGCTGAAAGCCGAGATGGAAGAGCTGAAAGCGGCACGGGTCAACGACGAGGCGCAGGCGGCGTTCAACGCTGATTTTGCCGAGCTGCAAAAGCTGGAACCGGGCCTGAAAAGCGTTGCTGACCTTGCCAACATGGAGAATTTTGGCGAGATCGTGAACCTGGTGCAGAACAAGGGCCTGGATATGGTGACAGCCTATAAGGCGGTCAACTATGGCAAGGCCGTACAGAGCGGCACAGCGGCAGGGCGACAGGCGGCTATCAACGCTGCACGCGGCAAAGGACATCTGGCGTCCCACGGAGGGGCCAATATGCCGGGCAAGGAAAAGACCATGAGTAGCGGGATGCTTGCGAAAGCACGTGAGTATTTCCCGGACAAGAGCGAAGATGAGCTGCAGAAGCTCTACAACTCAATTTGATTTTTGTGTAAAGGAGACTGACTATGGCAGTTATTTTTAGTAAGGCAAGCGGCCTTGCCAATGATTTTTGGAATGAGTGGGCTGACCTGCTCACCATGAAAATGAAGGACACCGACAACGAGAAGAACAACGATGACGAGCTTGTGAAAGCGCTGTTCAATGTCAAGAAGTCCAAGCGTTTTGGCGAGAAGATCGCCGGTATGTCTACCTTCTCCAACTTTGATCTGGTCGATGAGGGCGCGTCCAGCCCGCTTGATGATTTCGGCGAGGTGGAACCCAAGCTTATCCAGCATTCGGAGTTCAAGAAAGCGTTCCGCATCACCAAGACGATGATCGAGGACAACCAGTTCGATATGGCCGCTGCCCGCGCCGCAGCCTATGTGCGTGCCTACAAGCGCAGCCGTGCTGTGTTTGCTTCCAGCGCACTGACCAGCGCCGCCGCTACCTTTACTTACGGCGCAAAGACCGGGCTGGATTCCACCACTGCGGACGGCAAGGCTCTGTTTGCCAAAGACCATACCGGCAATACCGGCGTTGCTGCACAGAGCAATGTGTTCACCAATGCGCTTGGCACCGATGACGCGATGCTGAACAAGCTGGCGAATGTCGGCTTCAACTTCATGAATGCCTCCGGCAACCACATGGGCTATGTGTTCGACACCATCATCCTGCCTGCCAACCGCCCCGATATGATCGTGCTGGCAAAGAAGATTGCCAACAGTGACCAGCAGGTCGGCAGCAACTTCAACGATGTGAACGTCAACAAGGGTATGTGGAAGCTGATCGTTGACCATCATTGGCAGGCAGCGGAGGAAAGCAACCCCTATATCATCATGAGCAGCCAGGCCAACAAAGACCTGCTGGGCAACGTGTTCTATGACCGTACCGCGATGGAGACCTTCCAGAATGTGGACACGCTGACGCAGGATTTGATCACTTCCTGCCGTGGCCGTTTCAGCGCCGGTTTCGGAGATTGGCGGCACGTTATTTTGGGCGGCGCTGCTGCTGGTAGCACGCTGACCTAAGGCGGTGCGGCATGGTTCCTAAAGGATTGAAAATCGGGGAAACCTTTGAGGACGGCAAGCGGCTGTATGTTGTGGAGGCCGTGAACAGGGACGGGACGTATTATTCCCGGGCAGTAGAGAACGACGAGGCTCACCCGGGCACTGACAGCTTGCGCCAAGGGGAAGTCACCCGGAAACGGCGAACCAAGAAGCAGTAATTTTGGCGGCTCTGCTACGGCAGGGCCGCTTTTTATCACATTTGCGGGGGCGTGACCCCACAGGAGTGACGATATGAAGAAAGACGATAAGCAGACAAAAGACCTTGAAAAATGGCAGGGCAAGCTATCCAGCGCGAAATCTGCGTACAGCGGCACGCTGGATAAGATGCGCAAGCGCGAGGCCATGTACTACGGCAGCCACGAGATACAGGGGGCCAAGAAGGATGCCACCAATGTGCGCAATATCATCTATGAGTTGATTGAGAGCCAGGTGGATTCGACCTACCCGCTGCCGAAGGTGACGGCCATCCACCGGGAGGACGAGGACAAGGCACGCAAGCTGGAAAGCCTTTTGCGCAACCAGGCACGCCGGATGCACTTTACCGAGCTGAACGACCGCAGCGAACGCACCGTGCCGGTGCAGGGGGCTGATTTTTTCCATGTGGAATGGAACCCGGCGGCGGGGTATCACTGCACACTGGGCGACGTAGAAATCGAGTTGCGCCACCCGCGGCAGGTCATCCCCCAGCCGGGCGTGTACAAGCTGGACGACATGGATTATGTGTTTGTGCAGATATCCAAGAGTAAAGAAGCCCTGGAGGCGCGGTACGGCATTAAGCTGGACACCGACACAGAAGATGCGCCGGATGCCCGGGGCGGAGACGACGGCAGCACACACACAGGCGTTGTGACCCAGAACATTGTGTACTACAAGCATGATAAGGGCACAGTGGGGATGTTCAGCTGGGTAGGTAGCCAGGTGTTGGAAGATTTCCCCGATTATTACGCACGAACGGCGGAGGTATGCACAAAATGCGGACGCCGCCGGGTGGGGGATGTATGTGTCTGCGGAAATAAGAAGTTCAAGGAACAGCCCGTGCAGACGCTTACCCTGACCCAGGATGTGACGATGAGCAGCGGCGAGATTTTGCCCGCACAGGTACAGGGTGAGGATGTGCCCATCATGAACCCGGATGGCAGCGTACAGCTGGACAACGACACCGGAGAAGTTATCCTGATGCCCGGCGAGATGCAGGCCAACGAGATACCCGCTTACAAGCCGCAAGGTTTCCCCCTGATCGAGCGGGTGAACATTGCGGCATCGGATATGTTCTTGGGCGTATCGGACGTGGACATTGTGGCCGACCAACAGCAAGCCATAAACAAATACGGCACGAAGATACAGGAAAAGCTACTGAAAGGCGGCAGCTGGGTCATTCTGCCGGAGGGTGTGCAGGCAGAACTGAACGACAACGAGTTAAAAATCCTGCGCATAGAGAACCCTAGCCAGCGCAGTATGATCGATGTTATCAACGTGCAGCCCAATGTGCAGAACGACCAGAATATGCTGGAATATAACTATAACTGGGCAAAATCGACGTTGGGCATCACCGACGCGTTCCAGGGCAAGTACGACAGTTCTGCAACATCCGGCAGTGCAAAGCAGTTCAGCGCGAACCAGAGCGCGGGCCGTTTGCAATCCAAGCGGGAGATGAAGAACAACGCCTACGCCAAGCTGTACCGCAAGATGTTTGAATTTTTGCTGGCCTATGCGGATGAGCCGTATCCCATGACGGATACCGACGTGGACGGCGAAAAACAGTATGGGCACTTTGACCGCATGGAGTTTTTGAAGCGGGACGCCGCCGGGGAATTGTACTGGAACGATGAATTTATCATTGAGGTAGACCCGGCAAGTAACCTTGCCAGCAACCGTGAACGGCTGTGGGATATGGCAAAGGTGGATTTCCAGGCGGGCGCGTTTGGCCCAATCGGCGATTTGAACAGCGCCAGAACCTACTGGACATGGAACAAGAGCACCGGATACCCTTACGCGGCAACGGTGCTGGAAGATATCAACAAGCAGCTGGAAGCACAGCGGCAGATGGAACAGGGGGTGAATGCGGTTGACCTGGAAGGAAATCAAACTGGCGACCTTGCAAAAAATGTTCAGTTCTGACGGAACGGATATCACGAACCCGGACGAGTCGAACAAAGAGTACATGAACGCCATGCCGCAGGCCGCCAACGAAGCCATTGAAATGCTGTGCACGGCGGGGCGATACCTGCGCAAAAGCTGCCGCTTTACCAAAGAGGCGGACGTGCCGCTGACCGTTGACCTGGAAAAGGCGGTTCCCAATTTCTGGCGCACCGGGGTCATGGAAATCTACAAGATGGCAGACGGAACGCCAACCCCGGTGAGCGGCATTGTACTGTACGGCGGCAAGTATCTGGTATTCCCGGACAGCTATGCGGGAGAGTTTGAGTTTTTTTATGACGCAAAGCCCGAGATGCTGACGCTGACCACCGCCGACGACACGGTGATTGACCTGCCGGATGACGCGGTTGTACTGCTGCCGCTGTACATGGCAAGCCAGCTGTACAAGGACGATGACATTACGGTGGCGACCTACTACCGCAACGAATTTGAAACCGCTTTTGAACGGCTGCGCAACCCGCAGGCTGTGACGAAAGAGGAATTTACCAGCAATACAGGGTGGTGGTAAGGATGGCGACATTCAGTATTCCGACGCACATCAGCCGCTCCAAGCTGGTGATCGACAAGCTGCTGGGCATCGACTACACGAGCAACACGGCCAACGTGAGCACGAGCCAAAGCCCCAATGCGCAGAACATCATCCGTTCGGAACCGGGCAAAGTCCGCAAACGAATGGGATATGAAAAGTTGTACACCTATCCTGCCCGCATCAACGGCTGCCATATCCTGAAAGACAAGACGCTGATCCATGCGGGCACGGCGCTGTACCTGAAACCGACGAGCGGCAGCGACATCGGGTCTGCCATTTATACCGGGATGGCCGATGCGCGGAGCAGCAGTTGGCAGATGGACGATAAGCTGTACATTGCCGACGGCAAATGCCTGTTGGTCTATGACGGCAGTAGCATCAAGAAAGCAAGCGACAATGCCCGCATCCCGACGCTGACGATTGCAAAAGCACCGTCCGGCGGCGGCAAGCAGTATGACGCGTTGAACCTGCTGCAACCGAAGTTCAAGGAACTTTTTTCAGCAGACGGAACCAGCACCCAGTACCATTTGAGTTTTTCCGGGCTGGACAGCGCCAATGTGACGGTGCGCAAGCTGACGAGCAACGGCAGCTGGGAGACGATGACAAGCGGATACAGCTGCAATGCGTCAACTGGGGTGGTAACGTTCAACACTGCGCCGGGGAAAAGCCCTGTTACCGGCGAGGATAACATTGAGATCACCGCAAGCCGTACCGTGAAAGGCTATGCGGACAGAATCAACAAATGTAATATCGGCATTTTGTTCGGCGTGAATGGTGCGACCGACCGCCTGTTTTTAAGCGGCAATCCGGACTATCCAAACCAGGACTGGTACAGCGGGCAGTATGATTTGACATACTGGCCCGACACTGGGTACAGCAAGGTAGGCACAGAAAAAAGCGCCATCATGGGATATTCCATCATTGAGAACCGCATAGCGGCGCACAAGGACGAGCACGAGACAGACCGAAACGTAATTATCCGGCAGGGCAATTTGGTGGACAATGAACCGGCCTTCCCGGTTACGAACACAATCCAGGGGCCGGGCGCAATCGCCAAATACAGTTTTGCCTACTGCGCGAACGAGCCAATGTTTTTGACGAACTTAGGCATCTATGCGATCACGCCCAGTGACATTGTGGGCGAGAGATTCAGCCAGAACCGCAGTTATTACATGAACGGCAAGCTGCTGGCCGAAGCAGGAAAGGGCGACGCCTACGCCTGTGTATACAAGGATATGTACTGGCTGTGCCTGAACGGCGTTGCCTATGTGCTGGACGGACAGCAGAATTTGGGCGCGAACAAGAATGAGCCGTATTCCACCCGGCAATACGCCTGTTTTTACGAGACGAATATCCCGGCGCGGGTCATGTGGGTGAACGAGACAAGGCTGTATTTTGGCTCTTCCGATGGGAAAATTTATCGGTTTTATAACGACACCGAAGCGCTGACAAGCTACAACGACGACGGCAAGGCCATCTGCGCCGCGTGGGAGACGCCGGATTTGATGGGGGCACTGTTTTACAAGAACAAGAGTTTCCGCTATCTGGCGCTGCAAATGGCCCCCAGCGTGGCCACGAGCGTGACAGTGTTTGCCATGAAGCGCGGCATCTGGAACCAGATATGGAAGGACGAACTGCACAGCCGGTATTTTACCTATTCCCAGTTGGTATACCACCAGTTCACCTACTCCAACGACCAGACGGCGCGAACGCTGCACAACAAAATACGCATCAAGCGGGTGGACAAGGCGCGGTTCCGATTTGTGAACGAGGAACTGAACCAGCCCTTTGGCCTGATGCAGATTGCCACAGAATTTGTGGAAAACGGAAACTTTAAGGGGTGAGGAAATGGCATTCAGAGAAATATTACCCGCCGATTTGAGCGGCAAGGGCAACGTTGGCAAGCCGGACACACCGGGATACAGCACGGCAGAGATGCAGCGGGTCATGGACGAAATACCGCGAGAAGTCATTGTGCCGATTTTCAACCAGCTTGTGACGGCCCTGAACGAAATGGCACTGGAAAACCGCACCCACAATGAGGGCGGCTGCCTGTATATCCGGCTGAACGACGATAAAGTCATTGAGACGAGCAACGACGGCAAGACCTGGCAAGCTACCGGCAGCAGCGGCCATTTGATACTGGACGATGGCGGCGAGGAAATGCCGCAGCGCAGCCGTATGCAGTTTATGGGCGCGACCGTGACGGACAATGGCGGCGTGACACAGATAGCACTGCGCAAAGGCGATACCGGCGCACAAGGCCCGCAAGGCCCGGTAGGCCCGCAGGGGCCAGCGGGTGCACAGGGCAATATTGGCCCCATGGGGCCGCAGGGCATTCAAGGCCCGCGCGGCGTGCAGGGCTTGACCGGCGCACAAGGGCCGACCGGCGCAACAGGCCCGACAGGCCCGCAGGGGCCGCAGGGTGAGAAGGGCGCAGACGGCACGAGCTTTGTTGTGCTGGGGCGCTACAACAGCTTGACGATGTTGGAAGGAGCACACCCCACTGGCAACAAGGGCGATGCTTACGCGGTGGGCAGTGAGACCGACAACGTTGTGTACCTTTGGGATGTGGACGCCAAGAAATGGAACCCGATCGGCAGTTTGCAAGGCCCGCAGGGGCCGCAGGGGCCGCAGGGGCCGCAAGGCGCTACCGGTGAGACAGGCCCCGTTGGCCCGCAGGGTGAAGTTGGCCCGGAAGGGCCGCAAGGCATCCAGGGGAAAAAGGGAGAAACCGGCGAGCGAGGGCCGCAGGGCATCCAGGGCTTGACAGGTGAGCAAGGCCCAATCGGCGCGACAGGTCCGCAGGGTGAGAAAGGTGACCCGGGCGTTATCCAGAACGTGAACGGCAAGACAGGGGAATCGGTATGGCTGAATGCAGAGGATGTGGGCGCAGAAAACGCGCATAGCTACAAAACCGTTACGGTGGCGGCATCGGCCTGGACGAGCGGCGATTATAGCGTGACGTGGGACGACGGAACCAGCACGAGTTATACGCAGTGCTCTACCGTGACTGTGGCCGGTGTGACGGCAGACAGCCACATCTCGGTAAGCGACCGCACGAGGGTGACGGACGCGGTGCGAATGGTAGCCGCACTTGAACCCGGGGCGGGTGTGGTTAAGTTTTATGCGAACGCAGCACCGACGAGTGCGGCGGTCTTTATTTTGGAGGTGAGCCAGTAATGAGTGGAGCAGCAAATAATCCGCATAAGCAGGAAGCACCCGACAAAACGCTGACGCAAGAGGGCGTTGCAGCTGATGCTAAGGCAGTTGGTGGTGCACTGAGTAAAAAGACAAATAAAATTCAAATTGCAAGCAAATCTTTTTCCGGCACGACTGACACTTATGCGCAGGTGTCTATACCTATTCCAGACAATTCCATGGCGATACTATTTGTGGCCAGTTCCAACACACTATTTATACCAGCGGTCATGTACACAAAAAGCGTAGTGTTCCGCTGCATTACCGGGTTGACGTCGGCAAAATTAGATTTTGCCAAAAACGCAGCTGTTTCGGGGACGCTGTATTACTTAACAGAATCAACATAAATTCATTTTGGAGGTATAGAAAAATGACGAAACTACGTTGTTCATTCTGGGGGGGTCTGCCATAAGACAGCCTTGTGCAGTTTGCACAGGTACTTCTTATGAGTGCAACCCGAAACCCCTTTTACCAGCTGCCCGGTGGGGCTGACCTGCCGGGCGATGTACGTGTGAGTGATACGGCAGACGCCATCAAGACTGCTGCTGGTGGCTGGGCGGCCAGCCCGGCAGCGGTGGCAGCAGCCGAATCAATAGCCAGACCTGATTATACAAACTACACTAAACTTGGCAAAAAAGGCACTTTTACCATTGACACACCAGGATTTGTACAATTCTGTTGCTCGACCGGGTCTACTGAGGCATCAATTTTCCACCGTATTAAGATCAATGGCGTCATCGTGGACCAAGGCCATACAGAATCCAGAAACTATACATACTACTGGTCTCCTTTGTTTCCCGTTTCACCTGGTGACACTATCGAAACCATTGGCGAACCAGAAAATTTGGACTACAATACATATTTTTACAACTTGCGAAAATCATAATCCACGCCCCTGCGGGGAGAAAGGACTAAAAATTGAAACAAACCGGAATCTTTGGGGGCCGCGCGGCCGAAAATTTAAGGAGTTGATATTATGAGATTATCCAACGGCGAGGTGCTGCTGCACTGGCCGCTTGACCTGCACGTTTTAACGCAGGGCTGGTACTACAACGATGGCAGATTGCATCAGGGCGCCGATTGGCGCACGCAGAACGGCACGGACTACAAGCGACCGGTCTACGCTGCCGAGGATGGCACGGTTGACCAAACGCAGAACTGGGACGGCCACACGAAAACCGGGATGCAGAGCTATGGCAACATGGTGAGAATCAAACACGCGCCCTACAAGGGAAAGACCTTGCAGACGCGATACGCGCATTTGAGCAGCTATTGCGTCAAGGTCGGCCAGAAGGTCAAAGAGGGAGAACTCATCGGTTTTTCTGGCGTTAGCGGGAATGTGTTCGGTGCGCACCTGCATTTTGAAGTTATCCTGAACGGCAAGCGCACCAATCCGCTTGTGTGGCTGGACAACAACTTTACCACGGCGAGCAGTCAGGTATTTACCTACCGCGCCGGAGAGCACGCAGTAGAAAAACCAGCGGACGCTGCACAGACCAGCGGCGAGGAAGTTCTGATTGATGTTGCCCACCACCAAGGCGCCATCGACTGGTCAAAGGTTCCCTACCGCGCTATTGTTCGCATCGGCTACCGTGGTTACGGCAGCGGCAAGCTGATGAAGGACGAGCAGTTCGACGTCAACCTTGCAGGGGCGAAAGCGAACGGAAAGCTGTTCGGCTTTTATTTCTTCTCACAGGCGGTCACGGTGGACGAAGCCCGCGAGGAAGCCGATTTCTGCGCGAGCCTTGCCCCGACAGGCTACCCGCTGTTTTTCGATGCCGAATGGAGCCGCGAGGAACACGATGGCCGCGCTGACAACCTGACGAAAGACCAGCGCACCGCAATCGCAATGGCGTTTTGTGAAAAGGCCAAGACACACGGATTTACGGCAGGCATTTACACCTTCACGGCCTTCGCAAGCGCGAACATCGACTACGCCTATCTGTGTGAAGATTACATCGGTTGGCTGGCCGACACGCGCACGAACTACGACAAGACGCTGCCGCGCTACATCCACCAATATGGGCAGGCCGCGAAGGGCAGCGTGCCGGGCATCACTGCCGTGGTTGATTTGAATCATCTGGTAAAGGCCCTGCCCGCGGTGGACAAGCCCGAAAGCAAGCTACAAGTGATTACCATCGGACCGGTGAGCCAGGGGGATGCAGATGCAATTTATCTGCTGTGCAAGGAACGCGGCCTGACGGATGCCGGGCTGTATAAATCTGAATGGGCGGAGGAGTGATGCCGATGCAGCACGTATTTTCATTTACGATCGCGGAAGCCTGGGCGTTTTTGATTTACGCGGCGGGCGCGGCTGCCGGACTATATGCCGGTGGCGTGGCCATAAGCAAAGTGATCACCGCAGTAAAAAAGCCCAAGACAGACCAGGACAAACGCATTACCCAGTTGGAAGTGCGGGTGAACGCCATGGAGGGATTTTTGAAAAACGACAAACAGCGGCTTGACCGCATGGACGAGGGGCAGCGCGTGACCATGCAGGCGCTGCTTGCCCTGCTTGACCACAACCTTGACGGAAACAACATTGACCAGATGCAGAAAGCAAAGAAAGACTTGCAAAAGCATCTGATTGGCTGAAAGAGGGTGTATATCTATGAGTGATTTTTTAAAAAATCTGGCAGCGCTTATCAAGGTAAAAACCATTGTGACGCTTGTGGTTGTTGCGGTTTTTGCCGTGATGGCATTGCAGAGCAAATTACAGCCTGACACGGTCATGACCATTGTGACAATGGTCGTGGCCTTTTATTTTGGCACGCAGAGCGAGAAGAAAGGGGAATGATGTATGCCGAAACCAGTTACAGGGTCTACAAAAGATTACTACGTTAAACCTGGCACGAACAGAGTAAACCAGTATGGCAGCAGAAAAACATATACGACCGGCAGCAACAAATATACGGCCCAAAAGAAGACGTATACCCAGCCTGTGCAGCCGGTGAGCCAGCCAAAGACCACCTACACAGCCCCGGCCACGGTGGCATCCACGCCAACGTACAGTGAGCCGCAGCAGAGTTACAGCGCCCCGCAACAGAACAACGACTATATGCAGAGCTACCTGAACCAGATGCAGAGCGCCTTACAGGCGGCACAGCAGCAGGCAGCGGAAGCCCAGCGCCGGGCAGAAGAGCAGATGAGAGCCGCGCAGGAGGCGCAGCGCAAAGCGCGTGAGGAAGCTTACCAGCGCAGTGCGGCCCAGCAGAAAACCGACTACGAGTACAGCCAGGGCCAGCTGAACAGTGCCGTAGACAGCGCCTTGCAGCAAGCGTACATCAACAATATGATGAGCCGGCGTACCCTTGCCCAGCAGCTTGCGGCGCAGGGCATTGGCGGCGGCGCGGCTGAGACCACGACCGCCGGTATGCTGAATAATTATGGTAGCAGCCGCAACGCCCTGGAAACCGAACGTGCCGCCCAGCTGGCAAGTCTTGCGAACACCTTCCAGAACAACATGGCCCAGCTGGAAAACCAGAAGGCCAGCGGCGACGCAGCCGATTTGAGCCAGTATCAGACGAATTTGAGCAACCTGACGGCGAACAACGCAAATAACTTGATCAGCCTGATGCAGGGATACGCGAACATGGCCGCCAGTATGCCGCGCTTACAGCAGAAGTTCAACACCAGCACCGGGCAGTGGGAATACAGCTACGAATGAGGGAATGGGGCGGCAAAGGAAAAGCCGCCCCACCACTTTTTGTATATGGGAGGTCTTGACAGATGGCAAAAGTGAGCAACCGGGAAGATGCGCTGTTGAACGCATATTTGAACCGGTACAAAAACGCCCAGGCCAGCACGGTGAACGAGGGCCAGAACAAAACGCAGGCGGCGCGGGCAAAAGGCGCGGCGCTGCTGAATGCGACCGACAAGACCCTGCCTGTACTGAAAGACACGTACAGCGACACCCTGCAAAACATTGTGCAGGGGGCCAGCCTGGAAAACAGCTTGAACAATGATGTGCTGAACCGCCAGATGAGGCTTGCGCAAGCCAAGTTCGAACAGGCAAACGACCTGTACGAGCAGCAAAAAAAGGCACAGCAGTATGCCGAAAAACAGGCAGCGAAAGAAGCGGCGGCAGCGGCCAAAGCAGCGGCCAAAGCGGCCCGTGGCGGGCGCAGAAGCGGGAAGAGCAGCGGGAAATCCGGCAGCAGCACCGGCAGCGCCAGCGGCGAGGATGCAGGGGCAGCGATGGATGCGCTGTTTGGCAGTACTGCAAGTACAGGCGGCAGCACTGCGGGCAGCAAGCCAAAGGCAGAGGACACGAAAAAAGACGAGACAGAGAGCGAAAAACCAAAGGGAAAGAGCGCACAGGAAAAGTATCTGGAAGCGAAAAAAGCCGGTACCCGCACGACCGCCGCAAAGAGCTACGCCGAGCAGAACGGTATAGGCCGTGGGAGCGCCGCGCAGCCCGCCCAGAGCCGCGCTGTGACGCGGGGCGGAAAAGTTATCGGCAGCAGTTACGCCGCCGCAGGAAGTGCCCCTAGTGCGGCAGAGACGCAGGCTGCAAAGGACAAGCGCAACGACTACAAGAGCCAGCAGGAGGACACCGCCGCAGCCTTGAAAAAGTTGCAGACGGATGCGGGCTACCGCGCCGAGCTTGCCGCACCGGGCCGCAAGCTGACGAGCGCCGAAATCAAGGCGGTGAAACAGTACGGCCAGAATGCCGGGGATTTGTACAAGCAGGTGCAGAACGGAACGCTGTCGCTGGATGACTACAACACGCAGGCGCAAGCACTTTCCCGGATGAACCAGAAAGCATCCCTGAACGGGCTGGGACAGGATTTGCAGGCGGCGACGGCAGGCTTTATGCGCAGCTTCCCGATGCAAAAACAAACCGAGAAAGCGTTCACGGATTGGGCAGATAAGCAAACGGGGGGCAAGTACACGCAGGCCATTGAAAGCGGCACTGTACCGGCGCTTGTGCCGACGCTGGACAAGTACACCGAGCAAAACCCGCTTGCGGCTATTGGCGGCTCCATTGCGGGCAAAGCGGTACAGTACAACGCGTTCAATCAGCTTGTGGATGGCACAAAATACGCCGACGCTGCGCAGAAGGTGGGCGGCAAGCTGTATGACGCTGCCAAGAAAATCCCGGTACTGCAAAACATTGTACAGCCCGGCTTTGGCGAAGCGGCGGGGCGTGTGCTGGCCGATACAAGTGCTGATCTGGCGCTGGACACGCTGCCCACGCTGGCGGATGATTTGAGCACCTATTCTGCCCAGCAGGAGGCAATCGCCAATGGGCAGACGGTAGACGACGCCTTGACCCCCGGTAAAATTGCGGGGAACACAGCCAAGAACATTGCCGGGAACGTTGCCATGAATGCACTGCCGGAAATTGGCGGGGCGTTGTTCAACAGGTTGAAAGGCACGGCAGGGGATGTGGCACAGGATGCCTTGAAACAAGCTGACAATGCCGTGCAGGATGTGCAGAGCGCCGCACCGGCAAGAAACATTGTGCAGCCGGAAGCCAACGGCACAACCGGGCTTGCGGCGCAGATACAGCAGATGAACACGCCAGACGCGGCCAACCGCAGCGCACTTGATACGCTGGATGAACTGCGCGGGCAGGTCAATTTGAACGGTGCGCAGGAAAAAGAAGCCGAACAGTTGCGCCGCGCCGTGTTGCAGCGCCAGCAGGAAATCGGAGATGAAGCCAAACTTGCGCTGCAAAATACGGACAGTTTGCCGATTGACGCGCAGGGGCAGGCAGGTTACAATGGAGCAAAGGCAGGTGCTGTAAATGAGAACTTGGGAGAAAACATTCCAGCAGACATTCGGGTCGATGCTGAATCTGGCGGAGGTAATGAACTGCAATCCGGAAGCGTTAGAGATGGACTTTCTGGACAAGCAGGTGAAAGCTGGCAAGGTGGCGCCGAGGGTGTGCTCGGACGAGGAGTACAAAACAATGATGCACGAAACGCTCAATCAGTGGCAGAGTGGGCGCAGACAATCACAGGAAAAGACCGCAGAAGCCCCTACACAAGACGCATAGAATCCCTGTACAGCCAGATGCAGAACGGCGCAAGCCGGGAAGACCTTGCAGAGGAAGCCAAAAGCATTGCGCTTGGCATTGTGAGGGCTGATGATTACGCAGAGCCGTTGGATGAATCCGCAACGATTCTGAAAGACTATCTGAAAACTACGCCTATCAAGGTCGATGCACAGACGCAGGGCGAGCTGCTGAACGCCAGCGGCCTCAAGACTTTGTCGCAGTACAATATCCAGAACGGCACGCATTTTTCACTGAAAGAGGGCGTGGATTACGACACTGCCATAACGGAAGTGTACGACATGATGGGCATGGGAAACCGCATACCGGACGGCAACGCGGCAGACGCCCTTATGGGGCTTGTGCAGCAGAGCAAAGCCGGGCCTTTAGTTGATGCCGATATGCGCGGAGCCGTCACAGACTATATGAGGGATCGTATCCTTGATGGCCCCGGCAACGCACCGCTTGGTGGTGAGGATTTTGCAGACTGGTTAGACACGCAGTCTTTCGACCGGAATGCGCCTGACTATGTAAAACGGGTATATGAGCGCGGTGACGCTGCAATGCCAACCATGAACACAGCGCCTTCGGCTGATGCCGGTGGCGCTGCATTTTTGCAGCCGACTGAGGTTGCGAGTGAGCCTGTGCCTGGCATGGACATTGTGGAGAATGCCCGCCAGACGGCAGGAGCCGCCAGCGTGCAGAATGCAGCGCGACCGTTGAATGGCAGCGAGAGCGTGCCGGAGAATGCGGTTGGCGCGGAAAGCACACAGTATGACCGCCGCGAAGTGCTGAACCAGGACTACGCGAACCAGCGTGCGATGGGCGGCAAAATTGATGCGGACGAGGCCGCAGCAGCAGGTATCGGGCAACAGACTCATACCGTATACAGCAGAGCAGAAGGTAAGGATACCGCCAAACAGGATTTTGATTTGTTAGTACAGCAGAACGGCGATATTTTGAGCGCCGGGCGCACGGTTGCAGATGAATTGGCCCGAAAATCAGCTGACGGAAATTTTGATGCCAGCGACGTATATCGCGGTTATTATGCTGCCGACCAGCTGCAAAATATGCTGAACAGCTACGAAAAAGGCAGCGCAGATGCACAGTTGGTGCAGGCACAAATCGAAAACCTGAACCGCGCTGTCAGCGCTGGGCAGAGCAAAAATGCCCAAGCATTGAGCGCAGGGCGCTGGGCGCAAATTGACGAGTACACTCCCATCCGCAAGTTTGAACAAATCACGCAAAGAAAAGTAAATGATTTTGCGGAAACACGAGACGGCAAGCAACTGGAATCTTTGGCATCAGATGTTGTAGAAATGGCGAAGTCCGGGCCGCAAGACGAAGAATTTACCGCTTTTTTGAAGGCACAGGGCATTGATGTAGGAGATAATCCACTAAACGCACAGATGGATGACCTTGCCATGCGCATCAAAAGAATGGCAGATACAAAAGGTATCAAGGCCACCGATGAGCAGGCAAAATCTGCGGCCGCCAGCATCCTTGCCGGAGGCAATGCAGACGATGTGTTTAATGCAATGGCGCGTAAATCTCTCGGCATTGAGAATTTAAGCCAGGAAGATTACGACTATGTAAAAAACGCATTTGCCGAAATGGCCGATATGCCGGACAGTAAAGCACGCTACGAAAAGGAAATGGACGCATATAAGCGGCTTACCAAATATTTGCCTGCCAAAACATTTGGCGACAAGATGGAAAGTATCCGCTATCTGTCTATGCTGGGAAATACCAGAACCCACGCAAGAAATGTGCTTGGTAACGTATCTATGGGCGTTGTAACCCGCGCCAAAGACAATGTTTCCGGCGTGATGCAGCTTGCTTTGCCGAAAGACCAACGAACAAAAGCCGTTGGAACAACCCTTACAGCCGATGGCCGCAAGATGGTAGACCTTGCCAAAGAGTATGGGCAGAACAAAATGTATTCTGTTTTGTACAATGACGGTAAGTTCAATGCGGAAAGCGGGCTGCGTGCCGCGCAGGATACGTTTACAAGCAAGCCCGGGAAAGTAATCCAGAAAGCGGCTGACATCAACAGTGCATTGCTGGAAAAAGAGGATAATATTTTCCTTACTTCGGCGTTTGGCAATGCAATGGCTAGCCAGCTGAAAGCGCGTGGCTATGACAGCAGTGTTTTTACTGCAACTGATGCCAAGAGCAAGCAGGCACTTGTGGATGCTGCTGCAACAGCTTTACGCGATGCAAAGGAAGCCACGTTCCACGAAGATAACTTCCTTTCCACTGCACTGAAAAATTATCAGAATGATATTAAAGGGCACGGAGTCGGTGGCAAAATACTATGGGCGGTTGGCGAAGGCGTTTTACCGTTCAAGAAAACCCCGCTGAACATTGCCAAAAATGCAATGGAATACAATATTGTAGGCGGCACAGTAGAAGCTGCTTATCGCTATGCCACAGGTGCAAGCAGCGCAGATGTAATTGACGCTGCTGCCAAAGGTCTGACCGGCACGGCATTGATGGGCATTGGCGGTATCCTTGCTTATAATGGACTGCTGAACGGCAGCGATAGCGGAGACGACCGTGCCGATGCATTTGATGAGATGACCGGCAAGCAGGAATATTCCATCAACATACCCGGAAAAGGGACGTACACGATTGATTGGGCTAGCCCCGCAAGCGTACCGCTTTTGATGGGTGCCGAGATTGCCAATGAATGGCAGAACGACGGCCTAAGTGTTACAAAATTCCTTGACGCTGCGCGAAAAATTGGGAACCCGATTCTGGATACCACGATGCTGCAAGGACTGAATGACACGCTGGACAGCGTGAGCTATGCAGATTCCAATGATAAATTGGCAACGCTTCTCGGTGGGACGCTTGGCAGTTATGCACAGCAGTATGTTCCAACCGCATCTGGTCAAATTGCTAGAACCATTGACCCTATGCGCCGTTCCACTTATGGCGGCGGGGATAGCAAGACCGAAAGGAATACCAACTACGCAATCCGAAAAGCGGAGAATAAAATCCCCGGCTTGAGCATGAACAACGAGCCGTACATTGACCAGTGGGGCCGCGAAGAGGCAAGTCTTGACGGTACGGATGACACGGCAGGCGGGATGTTTTTGCGCGGGGTGTACAATTTTGGAAGCCCCGGGTATTACAGTGCAGAGAACATCACCCCTGTGGATGAGTACCTGCAAGGGCTGTACGGCAGTACGAACGACAGCCATGTCTTGCCAGAAAAAGCCAGCAGCCAAATCAAGGTAGACGGCGAGGGGTATTACATGACCCCGAAGGAAAAGACCGAGTATGCCAAGACGAGCGGTCAGACAGCCTATGACCTGGTTGACGAGTTACGGCAGAACAGTATGTTTTTGCAGCTGCCGGAAGACCAGCAGAGTGCGCTTGTGCAGGATGCCTACACGGTAGCCAAGACCGCTGGCGGTGTGGCCGCTGTTGGCGACGGCGTGAGCGGTGTGAACGCGAAGGAGTACGAGGCATACCGGGACGGCGGCGCGGAAGGATTCAGCCAGTATGTGCTGATGAAGAACGCCACTGACCTTGTGCGGGACGAAAAGCGGGAAACGAGCGGCAACGACAATGCCGACCTGGACACGGTGGAGACATGGAATACACTGTACTCGCAGTTTGGTGATGACGCTGTGGGCAACTTTGTAGACAGCACCAAAGAGGGCAGTACGGTACGCAACATCAGCAACCTTGCCGGAGACAAGGCGGTCACCGCCTACATGCAGGCTTACAGTGCTGTGGCAAAGACGCTGGACGAGGACCAGACACCGGACAAGTTCACCGTCGGTTACGGTATGCAGAAATACGGCCTGAGCGGAGACGACTTTGCAAGGGCGTATCTGGCAGCGTACTACAAGAAGGACAAGAACGGCAAGTACCCGGAAAAGGGCGGCACGTATGCCGACAAAGCCGGTGCAGAGATTTACCAGAGCTACGGCGCAGATGCGCTGCGCGACTGGGTAAACTACCGCGCTACCATCCCTGACACGAACGGCAACGGCAAAGTCGATAAGGCCGAGGCTGTGGCGCGTTTGAAGGAAATGGACCTGACGAACGAGATGCGCCGCGCGTATCTGGCGAAAACCAACAAACAGTGGGGCAAGAAAAACCCGTTTTGAGGTGCTGTATGAAGTTTGATTTTTGCATGAACCGGGCGGAGTATGACGAGCTTGTATTCAGCCTGACGGACGATGAGCGGGAAGTGTTGGATATGCGGCGGCACGGGCGGCGCAATGCCGAGATCGCAGCCGAGCTGAACTGCTGTGAGAGGACGGTAAACCGGCATGTGAGAAGTATTAAGAATAAGATGCGGTGAGAGGGCTGTACAGGATAAGCCGCCCCTCATCCGCCGCTGCGGCGGCACCTTCCCCCTCGGGGGAAGGCAAAAGTATAGCGGGCAGTCACTTTTTGAGTGGCTGCCCGCTTTTTTTGTTTTGGCGTAAAGATGGCGCAAATGCGGCGCGGAGGTGTCCTACGGCGCTGGATGGATTGCGGTATAATGAAACCAGAAAGACGAGGTGAGCGGGATGTACTGGAATAACTACGGTATGCAGACCCCCTACAGCAACCCCTATGGGCAGACGATGCAGCAGGCGTTACAGCCGTGCAGCATCACGAAGGTGAGCGGTGAGAACGGCGCAAAGGCGTTTGGAATGGCACCGAATTCCAGCGCACTGCTGTTGGACGAGACCGCGCCGCTGGTGTGGCTGAAGACAACAGATGGGGCAGGGTATCCCACTTTGACCCCCTACACCATTACCCCGTACCAGGCCGCGCCGCCGGTGGACGTGAACAGCCTGGAAAACCGTGTGAAACGATTGGAGGAGATGCTCAATGACAAATCCGATTCTACAGGCAATGGGGAAAAGCGCAATGCCAAATAGCCCGATGAACGTGGTACAGCAGTTTATGCAGTTCAAACAGCAGATGCAGGGGAAAGACCCGCAGAAAATTGTGGAGCAGATGCTTTCAGATGGCCGAATGAGCCAGCAGCAGTTTGAGCAGCTGAAACAACAGGCGGAACAGTTCAAGGGCATATTTTACTGATATAAGCCGGGTCGACACGGCTTATAAATACAAATCTTACGAAAGGATTGGATACTATGGACAATGGGTACTCTTTGAGCGACCTGCGCGCGGCGACCGGTGACGGCAACGGCTTCGGTGGAAACGGCGCATGGTGGATCGTGATTTTGTTCCTGTTCTGCTTCATGGGCGGCGGCTTCTGGGGCAACCGGCAGGGCGAGTTTGGCCAGTATGCCACTGCTGCAAGCCAGCAGGAAATTTTGTTCGGCCAGCAGTTCGGCCAGCTGAACGACCGCTTGACCAACCTGGGCAACGGCGTCTGCAATCTTGGCTTCGAGATGCAGGGCGGCCTCGGCCAGCTTGGTAAGGAAGTGGCGCTGGGCCAGAGCAATCTGAACCAGACCGTAATGCAGACAGGCAACAATATCCAGCAGCAGATCGCCAGCTGCTGCTGCGAGAACCGGCTTGCGACGGCCAACCTGTCCGCGCAGATGGATCGCCAGACCTGCGACATCACGAATGCAATTCGCGCCGAAGGCGAACAGACCCGTGCGCTGATGCAGGCCAACGAGATTCAGCAGCTGCGCGACAAGGTAAACGCCTTGCAGATGGACAACCGCATGTACGGCGTGGTGCGTTACCCCAACGGCTACACCTACACGGCAGGGCCGAGCCCCTTCTGCGTCTGCAACACTGGTTGCTGCAACTAATTCGCTGTAACAGCGCGTCAGCCCGCACGGCAAGCGCTGTGCGGGCTTTTTTGAGGAAAGGAGTATAGTTTTATGGCTTGCAATGAAAGGCTGAAAAACGCCCATTTTAAGAGCGCACAGAACGCCTACAACAACACGGCACAGACGATGGCCGCGACCGCAACACCCATCAATGTACTGGGAATCCTGAACACAGATACCGGGTGCAGCATCGACACGAACGCGGGCGGATTTATCATCCGACACAGTGGGTTATACCGCATCAGCTATGACGTGACGTTTACGGCGGGCGCTGCCGGAACGGAAGTGCTGCAAGGTATGAAGGATACCGCTGCGCTGCCCTGCATGACGGCAAGCGCGACGGTGGCCGCGAACGAGGTTTCCACTTTCCATGCGGAAACTGTCGTGTACATCCCTGTATGCTGCGGCAGCACGCCGACGATCAGCGCCGTGCTGAGCGGCGTGGCCGGAACCGTGACCCACGTCTGCGCCAGCGTTGTGAAGCTGGCATGAGGTGCACACAATGGAGAAGATCAAAGACTACAAGGTAAAGCTGGAACACGAGATTGACGAGTTCATTGAGCATTACCCTGTGAATGAGCGCAGCGTGGCGGTGTTGACCTCTATGCTGGAATGCTGGGAGCATGTTAAAGAGTGCGCTAAGTGCAGCGGCAGCGGGGACGAAGAGCTTACCAAAGAAGATGCCATGAGCTGGATGTACAACATGAAGAACGAGGACGGCAGCTATGGGGCACACTGGGATTTGGAACAGACGCGGCCCTATATGGAGCCGCACGGCATTACCTGCGAGGCGTGGAAGTGGGCAGCTGTCATGAACATGATGTACAGCGACTACTGCAAGGCCGCACGCAAGAACAGCGTGGACAGGCCGGAGTTTTACGCAGACCTTGCAGCGGCGTTTTTGGAGGACAAGGACGCGCCGGAGGACAAGGCCGGGCGGTATTACCACAGTATTGCGGCAGTGCAGGAATAAAAAATCAGCCCGCAGCTGACGAGGATTACTCGGCAGTTGCGGGCTTTACTGTGTCAGGGGAGAATATCAAGTTCCCAGCCGGAGGGAAGTTCCAGAAGAAACAGGCCGGTGCGTTCCTGGGCGCGTACCCAGAAATCGGAACGGTTCAGTTCTTTCGCTGTGTCACGGCGTGATTTGCCCTCAAAGTAAATGGCGGTCAGGACAGATTGCTGGTCGGAGTTGAGGGGGTTCATAGCTTCGTGCCGCTTGCAATAGGCTGTGTTCATCTCTGCTCTGGCGCGACAATACCGGGCATAGGCTTTATCGTACCGCTCTGCCAGGCGGGCCACCGGGTCAGAGTGGGCGTTGCCTTTGGGCATACCATCGGCAGGGTGAGCCGACATGGCGGCGTTGGATTCATAGAATTTATCGCGGGCCTCGATGAAGGCTTTCTGATAGGCGGCGTATTTTTCCATCCATTTTTGACGCTGGGTGTTGCCGCAGGGTACATTATTTTCCATTGCTGATTCCCTCCAACCAGTAATCTTTTTTGCACTGTTCACATGGTTTCCCGTTCTTTACGCATTTGCTTTTATACGATTTATCAATCTTTTTAGGGCATATATTTATAATGCCGTTTTTCATTGGGGCATCTAAAAAATACCTTTCTAAAACATCTTGCCTTGTACGCGGCCACTTTTCCGCCCAATCAATTAGCTTTTGCGTTCGCTCTATAACTTTTATCGTGTCATAGTTGCATAAAGAACAGCCCAGACTTTTACCATCACTGTTTAGCGGACATGCTGCGCAAATGCCATTGTACATATTGCAAAGCTGAGCTCGATACATTTCGTATTGAAAAGCGTCCATAGGGTTTCTCCTTTTTTTGTTACAAAACAAATAGAGTTGTGTATGTCATTTTGTGAATCTCCTAAAGATGCGATAAAGTGCAATGCCGATACGGCCAAACAAGAGCAGGGGCCAGAACACAAGGGCAATAACGTTATCTGCGCCGTCTACGGTGTCCAAACGGTCTGTGCGGTTGATGTACAGGACGGCGAGCAGGCCGCACAGGTCGTAAACACAGACGGCGGCGATAACAAGGATAATGGTCATGTGGTCACCTCCGGGGGTTTGGGGAGCGGCATCCAGTGGGTGACATTTACAAAGTCTGGTAAATATTCCTCGCTGAACCATACATCCAAATCATCGTCTCTCCATGCCATATAAATGTTGTGACAAACAGAATCGTAGATAAGTACGCATTCGTGTTTGGCTGGCAGTCTGTCTTTAACGCTTATCCATTCACTCATTTGCGTTCACCCTCTTTCGCGTCATGCACAGCAGAAAGTATTGCATCCTTGAACACATCTTTTAAGTCAATGTTATTTTCGGCAGCTACAGGCATCATTTTTATATCTCTTGTTACATATTTCGTTTTTACAACAATCCAAATTCCGTTCAAAAGCTCAACAGAATATCCAGTAGTCATAATTCCTTCTTCACCTGTTTTAACAAAATAGCTTTCATAGCTCACCCAAGGGCTTTTATAGACCTTCATCTGTGTTCACCATCCTTTTTCCGCAGAACATACAATACTTCATGCGACTTGCGCTTGTTCTCCACTCTGTTTGGTGGCAAGCGGAACACTCGTATTCGTTTTCTCCGCAAACATATCCTCGTTTTATCCAATGCGCCGTAGGTCGCAGGGATTCTGGGTCGATGGTCGGCATAATGTCAATGTCGGGAACTCCGACCGCGTAAAAATTGCCGCAATCTGGCATGTCGGGAAAGCAGATCTCCTCGGCGCGTTTCTTTAATTCGTCTGCATCAATCAGTCGCATTGGTATCCCTCACTTTTTCAAAATAGAATTTGATCGCTTTCGGATTTTCCAGCACATTGCCGTAAACGACGCCGACCTTGTAAATGTAGTTCTCTTGCAGTTTTCGCGGAATCTCTGCAATGTATCGTCTGAATGTTTCAAGGTCGTGGGCGCGTTTGTAATGGTTGCACATACGGCAAGACGGCATAAGGTTTTCAATGTCGTCCGTGCCGGAATCCTCTGGGTTCCACGCCCTCTGCGGCTTGAAGTGGTCTACCTGCATATCATTGTAGGCAATGTGGCGGCCACAGTAAGCGCAATGACCGTCAAATTTCTTGTACACTGCAACGCGGGTCTTTTTCTTCATTCTGATACCTCCTCTACATATGCCATGCTTTGGCGCAGATTGAGCGATTTCGGATTGAGAATACAAGCCGGTGCAATATCATTTATACAGCTCGCACCACTGCTGGAAAAATATCCTTCCGCATTCACACAGCGAACGTAGGATGCAGCGTCACCGTCGGAATCTATGTCACCGCAATACCAAGGCGTTGCGGCCCAAATCATGATACCGTAGTGCGGGATGTAGTCACGGTACTTGCGGTACTCGTCACAGGTCAGAATAAAAACGGTGTCCTGTACTGTTCCATAGGCTCTGTCGCCGTTGTCTGCAACAAGGTCAACAGTATGTGACAGCAGACCTTTTCCACCAAAAACAGAGTTCGCCATATCGGATAAGATCCCCCGCACATTGCTGGTGCGGTAGTTATTCCAGTTGCCCCTTTTGTCTGCGAATTTATCACTTGGGCAGAATTTTACATCTTTTGCCCACGGCTTTGCCATAATTGCCAACAGGCCGCCGTCAGGGTGGTTAGGGTCAAGGCAGACCCACTCAAAGTTTTTGAACATGAAGTGCTCGACGGGGCGCAGGGCTGTGATGTTAGTCATTGTCGGTTACCTCCTCGTTCCAAAACAGTTGACGACACACGTTGCATCTTGTTCCCAGACATTCACTAGTTGACTTATAGTCTTCGTCTATAAGGATAGGACATATATTTATTATTCCGTCTGATTTTTGGGCATTCGGGAACAACTTCAAGAACTCGCTCTGGCGAGTCTTGACGGGGTGGTCTTTTGCCCACTTAATTACGATGTCAACATTCTTTTTGATTACATCCTCATCCATATTTTCGGCAATAGACGCGGCAAACCCGCATCTGCGTTTTAAGCCATTGAACAACGGGCAGGCTTCGCACCCGCCCTCTTTTAGAATCATCGTGCGACACATCCGAATGCGCACTTTTTCGTACTCTAATACGTCCATAGTCTCACTCCTTACCAATCTGCGTTTATAACCACAAAATCGCCGTTTTCTATGGCGCAATCGACCAGCGCCATAATGCTTACCCATTGGTATGGTTCGTATACTTTTACAAACTCTGCAAGGTCTTTCGCCTGTTCGGATGTGAGCGTCACATCATTACCGTAAAAATCTCGTTCCGGATCTATCTTGCGTATTTCATATGGCGCATAATATCCGATTTTTTCGAGAAACCTTTTCCAGACATAGCCGCTCGATTTCACACGGCCTCGGATTGCCCCTTTGATAGGTTTGCCGCAGTGCGGGCATTTGCCCACATCGTAGCGGGCGATTGTAATATCAAGTCCCATTACAAACACTCCTTATCCAGCCCGCGGGCTACATACTGCCCATAGGTCAGGCCAAGGGCGGCGGCTTCGCGGACGCATTGCTCAATAGGTTTTATGGCTTTCTTAAGGCAGGGATGCGCGGCGGGTTTCTTGCTTTTTTTCAAAACACCGGCATCCCTGCTGCGCTGGTAGGACGCCTGCGCGCTTTTGATATTGCGCTTGCGGATGCAGGAATCGCAATAGCGCTTTGTGGGCTGGACATCCCACATGATTTTCCCGCATGTCTTGCAGAATTTTGTTGTGGTCATAGCGGCTCCTTTGTTTGGGGTGCTTCAATTCCGATGCTTTGCAACGTTACCTGCGCCCAGAGGTCTGCAAGCTGGTCATTGCGGTACTCATTGTATTTATCAGCAACGGGGCCTGTCATTGCATCCTGAATCCGTTTTAGGGTGCGGGGAGAAAGACCGACCTGATAGCACGCCAGCAGACACAGATAGGTGGCGCGGGTAGCAATGTCGTTGCGCTCCTTCATGACAGCCTCCTGCGCACGGCTCTGGATGCCCTGAATTTTAGCTTCTGCATAGGCGTCTATGGCTTTTTGCATGGCCGGGGTGGGATGAAGTCTGGCTTTCATGTCTTTCAACTCTTTCCTGTTTTATATAATCCGTATTTTCTGACATCGCGGCGGATTTTAATTCCGCGCTCTGCATCTGCCGCGTCCGCCGCGGCATCTGCAAGCCGCTGTGCGCGGATTTTTTCAAACATGGCCGCATACTCGCCGTAGCGATTACAAGCGCTGTGGCAATGCGCATGGCGGTCTGGGCAGTCTTTACACGGGCTGTTCATCGTCCAGCATCTCCTCTATGAAAATTTCGGTGCGGGGGTTGGATTTGTCGTACATCACGCGGGAGCCGTCCACGCTGGCGATAATCGTATAGTTATCATCTGCAATGATTTTGCCTGCAACTAGCACGTCGTGAGCGGCTTCTATCAAGTTTGTCAGGTCTGTACGTCTGCGGGTCGGCATGTAAAACACTGTGGCAACGCGATAGCGGCCCTCTAGTGGCTTTATCGGTTTTGGGTATAAATAACATAAGGCCGCCGCTTCGTACCGCTTGTAGGCCGCGCTCTGGGCGATAAATGGCTTTCTGGTCTTTTGGTTGATAAGGATTCGCTGTGAGTTCTTTTTCGTGATGGGCGGGATGCGGATAATGTACTTGTAAATTTTAGCCATGTTCTGCACCTTAGAACGGCAAATCGCCCTCATCCTCAATCATAGCAAAGTCTTCATTGTTGCCAGAGGAATATCTAGGTGCTGCACTTTGCGTTGTGCGCTGTACGCTTTGCGTGCGCTCTGGGGCGGCTGCGGCGTTCTCTGGCGCGTTTTCCGTGCTAGGGCATATACTTTCCTTGCTTGACCCAAAATTCACGTTATTTGCCACGATTTCAACGGCTGTGCGGTTCTGGCCGTTCTTGTCCTGATACTGGCGGGTCTGCAAACGGCCATCAATCACAATAAGCGACCCCTTCTGGAAATACTTGCAGATAAATTCTGCGGTCCTATCCCATGCAACAACGTCCAGCCAGTCTGCCTGGCTCTGTCCGTTGGCATCCTTGCGCCCACGGTCGCAGGCGATGCGAAACGATGCAACACTCTTGCCCGTCGTAGTCTGACGCAGCTGCGGGTCAGCAGCAAGGCGACCCATAATAACAACAACATTCAGCATATTTTCACCTCAACATGAAATTCTTTCTCTATCGCAGTTTCCCAATATCGCCAGCTTGTAGCTTTCTGGTGCGTTATCGCCAAGCTGCGCCACGCCAGCGGAAAACCATTTCGGCAGCGGAACTCCAAGCTCTTTGTATCTGTCCCATGCAAGGCGCATAGCCCAGTTATCGGCGACGTTGTATGCGCTGTATTTGACAGCAGCTTCCCGCACCTCGCTTACAGTTGGCTTGAATCGGTGCGTTTTGGAAAGCTCCTGCACAGCCTTCAGCGCGGCATTGTAGGGAATGTCAGAAAGCGATGCCGCCCAAGCTTTCGCAGTTTCCTCGGCGTTCGTTTTGCTGCAAATGTTATCCCAGTAGTTCATAGCCAGCGACAGGAGCGCCGCCGTCTGCTGATAGGTCATCTGCTATGCCTCCTTTTGCGATTTCGCGCAGCTTTTCTTGTGTGGTTTTCATCTGCTGCCGTTGTGAAGTTCCTTTCTGCTGACTTCTGGCCTCTTTCTCGGCTAGATACGCCGCGCGGGTGGTAATTTTCTTTTGCAGGCAGTCGCGCAAGATTGCCTGCGCATAGCCCCACGAGCGCTTATTGTTGATAGCTGCCTGATTGATTGCCTCGCAAACAAGGTCAGGCTCTACCTGTTCCAGATAGCCCACAATGCTATCAAATGCGGCACGAGGTAGTGCGCCAATGTTCTGCTCGTAGCAATCTACGCATTGTTGCCAGCTTTCGCGCGCTTGCGCGGTAGTCGTAGTAGTAATATATTCTATTTTCTGTTTTCTATTTTCTATTTTCTCTTTTT
>ULPS01008472.1_pt1 | contig 28947 bp, 28 predicted proteins | sample 1953711 | NCBI WGS metagenome assembly ULPS01 (sample SAMEA4835635, study PRJEB28245) | human gut metagenome | biome: gut microbiome; material: fecal sample | place: Denmark | collected 2008 | reverse complement strand
GAAAGTGCTTGCACTTTCCCATGGGTCTTCTTTTATTTTATCATAGGGCGCCAGCCCGTGAGCGAGATGGAACACGTTCGCTCTTTTGACACTAAGAAGAATATTGCAGAAAAATCAAATTTCTTATAAATATTATTTTCAAATCTGCGCATCCTAATTGTATTCTGAGCATCCGAAGCAGGCAGGAGCGGTTGAATGAGAAGAAAAAGAGAATCTGCAGGGCAGATCGCAGGAGATTTATTATACGACCTTGCCGGCGGCATCCTCTATGCCGCCGGTATCTATACGTTTGCAGGCAGCGCCGGATTTGCGCCCGGGGGGATCTCGGGGCTTGCCCTTATCCTGAATCATATCTGGGGGCTGCCGGTGGGAACAGTGACCCTGCTCCTCAATATCCCTCTTGTTGTTTTCAGCTATAAGACAGTCGGAAAGAGACTGCTCATAAAAAGTGCAAAAACCATGCTTATCTCTTCCCTTCTGCTGGATGTCATTTTCCCGTTTACGCCCATGTATGAGGGGAACAGGATGATGGCGGCGGTCTACTCGGGAATCTTTCTGGGCGCGGGGATGGCTATGTTCTATATAAGAGGTTCCTCTTCAGGCGGGATTGATTTTCTTGCACTGGTGATCAAGAAAAAGCGCCCTTATATGTCCATCGGGGTGATCACTCTTCTGATCGATCTTGTTGTGATATTTCTTGGATGGCCGGTGTTCGGCGATGTTGATGCGGTTCTTTACGGCGTGGCATCCACAGGCGTTTCTACGATCGTGATCGATAAGATCCTGTATGGCGCAGGGGCCGGCACTCTTGCGATCATTATAACGGATAAGGGAAAGACAATAGCTGAGCGGATCAGCGAAACCGCAGGCCGGGGAGTAACATCGCTCCCTGCTTCAGGAGGGTATACCGGAAAGCACAGGGACGTACTTCTCTGTGCATGTTCTAAATCGGAGGCCGCTCTGGTCAAAAGTGCTGTTCAGGATGCAGATGCAGGCGCGTTTTTGATGTTTACAGAGACAAGTGAGATCTTTGGAGAAGGCTTTAAAAGAAGAGAGATCTGACCCGGAAGACAGAAAAGGACTTCCGGGTGCATTTTTATCTGTCTGCATTCTGCACTGCTTTTCTGCCTGTATTCCTTGACACATAAAAACATATCTGCTATATTACATATAGAACACCGAGAGTCTGACATAAGGAAGTGTTCTGCCGATGGACGTTCCGGAGAAAGGGAAGGAAGATTGACGATACAGCAGATTAAAATTTAAGTAAGTATTTTCTGACCCCGGGATGTACCCGGGGTCTTGTTATAGACAGAGGACAGGCGCAGGACAGCTGGTCCGCAGAATGGCAGTTTGTTGAAGAAATAAGAGGGTGATGGATATGGCTATGAAGAGAGATTATTATGAAGTGCTGGGATTGACCAAGGGGGCAGACGCGGCAGCGATCAAAAAAGCATATAGGAAACTCGCGAAAAAATATCATCCGGATATGAATCCGGGGGACGCGGAAGCTGAGAAGAAATTTAAAGAGGTCACGGAGGCATATACTGTGCTGAGTGATCCGGAGAAAAAGAAACTGTATGATCAGTTTGGCCATGCGGCGTTTGACGAAGCAGGCGCAGGAGGCAATCCGTATGGCGGAACATACCGTCAGACATACGGCGGACCGGGCGGCGGCTATCGGGAGTACCATTTTGAAGGCGGAAACATGGATGATATGTTTAACGATATCTTCGGCGATATCTTCCATCACGGTTCTTCAGGAGGATTCAGAAGCGGCGGCTTCCAGAATGCAGGGTTCGGCGGACAGAGCGGGAGCCATCAGAACAGCGGATTTAACAGTGGAAACGGATTCTACGGCGGATTTGGAGGCGGAAATTTTCAGTCAAAAGGCTCAGATCTTACAGCCGAAGTTACGGTAAGTTTTGATGAGGCGGCATTCGGCTGTGATAAGATCATCCGTCTCCAGGATCCCAGCAGTGCAGACGGTGCGGTTCAGTCTCTGAAAGTGCATATTCCGGCGGGAATCGACTCCGGGAAGAGTGTGCGCCTGCGCGGTAAAGGAATGCCGGGAGCGAACGGCGGCGAGAACGGAGATCTCCTGCTGAAAGTCCAGGTAGCTTCCAAGCCGGGATATGAACGAAAAGGAATGGATGTGTACACGACAGTGAATGTACCGTTTACTACAGCTGTGTTTGGCGGAGAGGCGGTAGTCAGCACTCTGTATGGCAATGTGTTATGCAAGATCAAAGAGGGAACACAGTCCGGAACAAAGATCCGGCTCCGCGGCAAAGGTATCGTGTCTATGAAAGACCCGTCCGTACACGGAGATCAGTATGTGACAGTACAGATCGAGGTGCCCAGATATCTGAGCCCGGCGGCGAAACAGAAACTGAAAGAATATGAAGCAGTATGTTCAGGCAAGGCAAGGACGGCATAAGCAGTCATAGAAGTTCGGATCTGGAATGCAGCAGTGCATCGGGCATATGTACCTATCTGGGCGGCTTGAATAGGAAGATGAAAATAAAGGGATGATCCGGGATTTCGGACCGTCCCTTTTTATTGCCTTCAATTCGGATCTTTGCTATTATAGTAGCAGGGCTGTCCCGTTCGGACAGCGGTTTTTTGAGACTAGATGAAGGAGAGGTAAGAAATATGAAGATAGGAATCGGAAATGACCATTCAGCGTTGGAATTGAAGGCGGAGATCATCGAACTGCTCAAGGAAAAAGGACATGAGGTTGTCGATTACGGGACATATACGGCGGACAGCTGCGATTATCCGGTCTACGGAGAAGCTGTGGCGCGGGCTGTGGCATCAGGAGAAGTAGAACAGGGGATCCTGATCTGCGGAACCGGGCTTGGCATCTCTCTTGCGGCGAATAAGGTGAAGGGAATCCGAGCGGCTGTCTGCAGTGAACCTTACACTGCGAAGATGGCGAGAGCGCACAACAACTGCAATATCCTGGCCTTCGGCGCGAGAGTCGTCGGCGCGGAGCTGGCGAAGATGATCGTGGAGACATGGCTTGACACAGAGTTTGAAGGCGGACGTCACCAGCGCAGAGTGGATATGATCATGGAGATAGAAAATAAAGACTGAGACGGAGGAAAAATGGCAAAGAGATTTTTAGACTGCACTGCATCTGAGATCGCGAAGATGACAGGAAAAGAGCTGGCAGCTGCCATCGCGGGAAGCGAGGGACGTATCCTTGTCTGTGAGACGATCGGCGCAGTACCGCCCATGCTGGGGGATGTGACGAATGCGGAATTCGCTGCAGCCATGGGGGCGGATATGCTGATACTGAATCTGTTTGACGTGAACCATCCGGTGATCAACGGACTTCCGGAGACAGCGCCCGAGAATATTATACGGGAGGTAAAGCGGCTGACCGGAAGAGTGGTGGGAATCAATCTTGAACCACTGGAAGCGGGAACAGAGAGCACAGTTGATACAAACAGTGAGTGGAAGCTGACATCGGGCCGCGCGGCCACTCTCGAGAATGCGGAGAAGGCTGTCGCTATGGGAGTTGATTTTATCGTCCTTACGGGAAATCCGGGAGTGGGCGTGACGAACCGGGCGATTGTCCGTACACTGAGAGAGTACAGGGAACGGTTCGGAGATCAGATCCTTCTTATCTCAGGTAAGATGCATGCGGCAGGGATCCTCTCTGAGACCGGAGAGAAGATCATCACAGAAGAGGATGTAAAGGCGTTTGCCGAAGCAGGGGCAGATGTGATCCTCATGCCGGCGCCGGGGACGGTCCCGGGAATCACAACAGAGTACATCCGAAAGCTGGTGTCCTGTGCTCACGGGCTCGGCAGACTGACGCTCACGGCAGTCGGTACTTCCCAGGAAGGAGCGGATACTGCCACGATCCGGGAGGTCGCTCTGATGTGCAAGATGACGGGGACCGATCTCCATCATCTGGGGGATTCCGGATATGTGGGGATGGCGCTCCCGGAAAATATTCTGGAATACAGCAAGGTGATCCGGGGAGTGCGCCATACATATCACAGGATGGCTTCCTCGATCAACCGGTAATAAGATGAGAGACTGGAGAGCATAACAATGATGCATGCATATTATCTGTGTCAGTGGATCCTGTTCTTCTTTATCTACAGTTTTGCCGGGTGGGTCTGGGAGTGCTGTTATGTTTCGGTCCGGAAGCGGAGATGGGTAAACCGCGGGTTTATGCACGGCCCCATCCTGCCGCTCTACGGTTCAGGTGCACTTGTCATCCTGATCGGAACAATCCCGGTGAGAGAGAACACCGCGCTCGTGTTTATCTGCGGGATGATCGGAGCTACGATCCTGGAATATATAACAGGAGCAGCCATGGAGCGGATTTTCCATGTGAAGTACTGGGATTACAGCGGGCAGCCGGGAAATATTCGAGGATATATCTGTCCGGCGGCATCTCTGTGCTGGGGGCTTTTCTCTGTGCTGATGGTGCGGTTTGTCCATGTGCCTGTGGAGAGTGCGGTCCTCAAGATTCCGCTGACCGTGTGTGAGAGCATTGCCACGGTCCTTGCAGTCGCGGCATCTGTCGATTTTACCCAGTCATTTAACGAGGCTATGGATATGAAGAATATCCTGGTACAGCTTGAAGAAAGCAGGGAGAAGATCCGTCAGATCCAGGAGAAGCTGAAGGTGACTCAGGGAGAAGTGCTGGCTGATTACAGAAAATATTATGAAGAACTGCAGCAGAAAAATCTTACCCGGCGGAATGCATTTATCGAACAGATCCAGGAAAAGCGGGAGTGGCAGAGAAGGCAGCTCACAGAACTGTCTGACAGAGTGGAGCTCCTGCTGAGGGAGGAGATCCCTGCCAAAGTGGACAGACTGATCAGCGGGATGAAGAGAGAGGACCTTGCAGGCCTGAGGGACGATATACTGCAGGAGCTGCAGAAGCTGGGCACAAGAACAGACAAAAGATATCTGCATGCTGTAAGGCATTTGAAGCGGAACCCCGGCGCTGTCTCTGAGAGGTTCAGAGAGACGATAGAGGAACTCAGGCGTCTTATGGATGCAGAACAGAAGAAGGACAGAAAAAGGCAGAATGAAGGAGAGGACAAATGACAAAAAAGCAGCGTGCTCTGGAAGTGATCGAGAGACTGAAAAAAGAATACCCGGACGCCGGATGCACCCTTGACTATGATCAGGCGTGGAAACTGCTCGTCAGTGTCAGGCTGGCGGCACAGTGCACGGACGCCAGAGTCAATGTTGTGGTGGAGGGGCTTTATGAGAAATATCCGGACGTGAACGCTCTGGCAGATGCGGATGTCAGTGACATCGAAGAGATCGTCAAGCCGTGCGGCCTCGGGAAAAGCAAGGCGAGAGATATCAGTGCCTGCATGAAGATCTTAAGAGATGAGTATGGTGGAAAGGTGCCGGATGATTTCGACGCCCTTCTGAAGCTTCCGGGAGTGGGGAGGAAGAGCGCGAATCTGATCATGGGTGACGTATTCGGGAAACCTGCGATCGTGACAGACACCCACTGTATCCGTCTGGTGAACCGGATTGGACTGGTGGACGGAATCAAGGAGCCGAAGAAGGTGGAAATGGCGCTTTGGAAGATTATTCCGCCGGAAGAGGGAAGCGACTTCTGCCACAGGCTTGTCTATCATGGAAGAGACGTGTGCACAGCGAGAACAAAACCGCATTGTGAGAAATGCTGCCTTGAGGATATTTGTAAAAAAGTCGGGGTATAATACCAGATAATAAATAATTGCAGACAAAAATGTCAGAAAATATTGACTCCCATGCCAAAAAGTTCTAAACTTGTTGTAAGCAGAACAGAAGGGAGAGGATATTATGCCAGATGTTTACACAGCAGCATTTTTATTTATGGTAACGTTTCTTCTTATCTGCTGGGTCGTTACGGAATTTCAGATCTATAATGACAGCCACAGCATGAACGACGAACTGAAAAAACCGCACATGGCATCGCGGATGTCTGTGGGTCAGAACAGATTCTGGAATGCACTGGACAGTATCCGCGATTTCAGACAGGACAGACTGCGGGAGAAAAATAAATCCACATTTCTTTTTGGCATCAGGCGCAGAGACAAAAAGGAAGAGAGCCGTCTGGCAGGAAGAACGAATCAGCGTCAGCAGCGCCCGTAATTAAAGGATAATACGGAGAACTGCCGCAGCAACAGGGAACTTGACAAGAGCCCTCGCTGCTGCGGCAGTTTCTTTGTCTGAAGACAGAGAAGGAGGTTTGAACAGAATGAAAAGCATAAAACTGCGGGATGATTTTTACTGGACGGGGATTATTGACGACCAGCTCAGAGTATTTGATATCATTATGTATACTGAGTTTGGGACAACCTATAATTCCTACGTGATGAAAGCGGGAGACAAGATCATCCTGTTTGAGACAGCAAAGGCGAAATTTTTTGATGAGTATCTGGAAAAGTTAAAAGAAGTTATTGATGTGACGAAGATTGATTATCTTGTAGTCAGCCATACGGAACCGGATCACGCGGGGAGTGTAGAGAAACTGCTGGATTACAGCCCGCAGATGAAGATCCTGGCGACCGGCTGTGCCATCGGATTCTTAAAGGAGATCGTGAACCGCGATTTTGTCAGCATTGCCGTGCGTGACGAGGAAAAAATGAAGATCGGGAACCGCACTCTTCGCTTCATGGTGGTCCCGAACCTGCACTGGCCGGATACGATGTATACGTTTATCGAAGAGGAACAGATCCTGGTGACCTGTGATTCTTTTGGGTCCCACTACTGTCTTCCGGAGGTTGTCTCCACGGAGATCAAGAATGAGGAAGATTATCAGAAGGCCCTGAAATATTATTATGACTGTATCATTGGTCCTTTCAAGCCGTTTATGCTCAAGGCTCTCGACCGGGTGGAGAATATGGATATCACAATGGTGTGCACAGGCCATGGTCCGGTGCTCGTCGGCGACCGGATCAAAGAGGTCATGAAGCAGTACAGAGAGTGGTCCACAGTGGTCAATCCAAACAAAAAGAAGACTGTCATCATGGCCTATGTGAGCGCCTGCGGATATACGAAAATGCTGGCGGATAAGATCGCGGACGGAATCCGCGACAGCGGGGATGTCGATGTGCGTGCATATGACATGGTGGAAGCTGATGCTGCGAAGGTCAATGAAGAGCTCCTGTTCGCGGACGGGATCCTGCTCGGGACGCCTACGATCGTGGGAGAGGCGCTGAAACCGATCTGGGATCTGACGCTGGGAATGTTCCCGGGGACTCATGGAGGAAAGTATGCGGGCGCGTTCGGCAGCTATGGCTGGAGCGGCGAGGGTGTTCCGAATATCACCCAGAGACTCAAGCAGCTTAAGATGAAGGTATCCGAGGGCTTCCGCGTCAGATTCAAGCCTTCCGAGGCGGATCTTGTGAGTGCTTATGAGTACGGCTATCAGTTCGGATGCACAGTACAGGAGAAGGAGCCTGTGAAGCCGAAGAAGAAAGGCGCCAGAAGCCTGGTAAAATGTCTTGTCTGCGGTGAGATTTTTGACTCTTCACTTGAGGTGTGCCCGGTATGCGGCGTAGGAAAGGAAAATTTTGTGCCGGTAGAGGTGGAAGAGACCGGATTTACTAACGATACAGAAGAGTATTATGTGATCCTCGGAAACGGAGCAGCGGGCTTCAATGCCGCAAAAGCAATCCGGGAGAGAGATCGGACAGGCGCGGTCCTTCTGATCTCAAATGAGCCCTATCCTGCATATAACCGTCCGATGCTGACCAAATCGATCGTTGCCGGCTTGCAGGCGGATCAGATCGCGATTGAGGACCCGGACTGGTATGAGGAAAACAAGGTTTATCAGATCCTTGGAAAAGAGGCGGTATCTGTTGATATGAAGGCGAAAGAAGTCCTTCTCGACGATGGATCCAAAGTTCATTTCACTAAGCTGATCTATGCTCTGGGAAGCGAATGCTTCATCCCGCCTATGGATGGGAAGGATCTTCCGGAGGTCATTGCAATCCGGAGACTTGCGGATGTAGAGAAAGTGGAAGCAGTTATGAAAGAAGCATCCAATGCCGTTGTGATCGGCGGTGGCGTACTTGGCCTTGAGGCTGCGTGGGAACTGAAAAAAGCAGGGCTGCATGTACAGGTGCTGGAGGTGGCTCCGGTCCTCATGGGACGTCAGCTTGATGCAGGTTCTGCGGAGCTGCTCAAAAACATTGCGGCGAAGAATGGTGTTGAGATCAGGACCGGAGTGACGGTCGAAGCGGTGGAAGGAACCGATCATGTGACCGGGGTCCGCCTTGCAGGCGGTGAAGTGTGCCCGGCAGACCTGGTCATTGTGTCAGCAGGCGTGCGTGCGAATATCGGACTGGCGCAGAGCATCGGACTGGACACAGACCGGGCGGTGATCGTCAATGAGAGGATGGAGACAAATCTTCAGGACGTCTATGCATGCGGTGACTGCGCCCAGTACCGAGGGGCCAATTTCGCGATCTGGCCGGAAGCTGTGGATCAGGGAAAGACGGCAGGAGCCAATGCGGCTGGAGAAAAGCTGGAATATGAGCCGGCTGCAGCGGCGCTCACATTCCACGGAATGAATACGGCGCTCTTTGCTGCCGGCGATAACGGGAAGAATCCGAACATCCTGTATAAGACGGTAGAATTCCAGGATATGGGCAAGGGTCAGTATAGAAAATATTATTTCCTCAATAACAGGCTGTGCGGAGTGATCCTGATCGGTGATCTGTCTGAGATGGCGAAGATGACGGAGGCTCTCGGAAAACATGCCTCCTATGAAGAAGTGATGAAATAGTAAAAAATGTGCCGGGCGGAATCAATATTCCTGCCCGGCATATTTTTTCTGTCAGAGATAATACTTAAAAATAGTCTTCATTGATTCTGTATGGAATCACAAATCGATAAAGCTGTTCCCGCCTGCGCATACATAGTAAGCTTTGCTGTCTTCCGGCTTCACATAGATTTTAAGGTCTGAGGAATCCATGTTTTCGGAAGCACATTTGTCAAGGATGCGTGCTGTGAGATCTGTGATGTCGAATTCCAGATTCTGGTATTGGAGAAACATGTCATATGCTGCAGCCTTGCATTCTGCCGGTACAGGAGCAGTTTCCTGAACAGCGGAAGCGCTTTCCTCCGGTACGGGAGCAGTTTCCTGCTGTACGGCAGCAGACGCAGCTGCGGTAACAGTCTCTTCCACCGGAACACTCTCTGTATGTACCTCTTCAGACTGCTGTGCCGGTGCGGAAGCAGCAGCTGCGGTTCCGGCTGTCTGCGTCTGATTTATTTTTTTGAGTCTTTTCTTGTTCGTTCTTCTGCTCATAATGATTAACCCCTTTTCTTCATGATGTGGGGCAGTGTCCCGCGGCGGGAACTGTCCTCAGAACATTATATAACGTTGGCGTCCGGAAGTCAAAAAAAGGAGAGGAAAAACCGGATGTAACTGAGCAGAAGCAGAATAAATTGAAAAAATGAAAAATAAAAGAAAAAATGCTTGCATTTTGTTTATAGGTATGATAATATAACACTCGTGTCAGAGATGACGCGGGTGTAGTTCAATGGTAGAACACCAGCCTTCCAAGCTGGATACGTGGGTTCGATTCCCATCACCCGCTTTTTTTACTGCCCTGACAGAGGCAGCGGGGAACAAAAAAAGAGAAGAGCAGGTCATTGAGGAATGATCTGCCCTTCTTTTTTTATTCTCAGATTGTCTTAGGAAGTCCGGGACCTGCACACTGTAGCCGGTGCGCCCTTTTCTTTTTGATTATTATCGGATGTTTTACTGCTCACGGTAACTGCGCTGATGCAAATACAGTATAAACAATTCAGGAATACATGGCAATGGAGGAAATACTGTGATATACTGTAAAAAATGTCCCGTTTTATCCTGATGCTGAGTTTATAGGGAAAAGGGGAGGAAAATCAACAAAAGAGAGTGTGGATAATATGAAGTTTAATCTTATGGACAATGTTGTGACCCGTGCGCTGACAAAGATATGCGATATGATCTGCCTGAATATTGTCTGGCTGATCTGCTGTATTCCGATCGTGACCATCGGAGCTTCAACAACAGCTCTTTATTCTGTTATGCTGAAGATGGTGAAAAACGAGGAAGGTTATATCTTCAGAAGTTTTTTTAAGGCGTTTAAAGAGAATTTCCGCCAGAGCACGATCCTCTGGCTGCTCTTTGCGGTGTTGAGCGTGGTATGGTGGATCGACTTCAATTTTGCAGGAGCTGTGGGCGGCCAGATTGGTTTCCTGCTGCGCGTGGTCTTTGTAGTGTTCGGATTTATTTTGATCTCGGCGCTGATCTATGCACTTCCGCTGACAGCGCGTTATGTGAATCCGATCAGTGCGACTCTGAAAAATGCGCTGATCCTGTCGCTCGCAAAACTGCCGTATACGCTGGTGATGGTTGTGATTACTGCGGGGGCTGTGGTCGCATCGGTCTGGACGACGACAACGCTGATGTTCGCTCTGCCGATGTGGTTCTTTTTCGGCGGATCGCTGATCGCATGGCTCAATTCCTGTATCCTGCGGCGGATCTTTGTGATATTTGAAGAAAACGATGAAAATGATAATACGAAAGAAGAGGGTTAGGGGATGAACTTTTTAGAGGAAAGAATAGCAAAAGACGGAATCGTAAAGGAAGGAAATGTACTGAAGGTGGACAGCTTCCTGAACCATCAGATGGACATCAAGCTGCTGGATGAGATGGGAGCGGAATTCAAGCGCAGATTTGCGAATAAGCCGATCAACAAGATCCTGACGATCGAGGCGTCCGGGATCGGGATCGCATGTATTGCGGCACAGCACTTTGACGTGCCGGTAGTATTTGCAAAGAAATCTCAGAGCATCAATCTGGACGGGGAGATGTATGTGGCTGAGGTGGAGTCATTCACTCACAAGTGTAAGAATCATGTGATCGTGTCGAAGAAGTTCCTGACTCCTGCGGATCATGTGCTGATCATTGATGATTTCCTTGCCAACGGCTGCGCTCTGCAGGGACTGATCCAGATCGTGCAGGCGGCAGGCGCCACGGTGGAAGGAATAGGGATCGCCATTGAGAAGGGGTTCCAGTCCGGCGGAAGGATCATCCGCAACCTGGGATACCAGCTGGAGTCGCTTGCCATCGTGGACGGCATGGACGCAGAGACAGGACACATCGATTTTCGTCCGCAGGACGGACAGAACTGAAATCTTAAGAAAATCTTTTGAATCTTATAACAGCCTCCTTTAGATTTACAGGATATCCTGTAAACAGTTAAAGGGGGCTGTATCTATGAATATCCAGACATTAACCGACTATTTTATACAATATGGAGCCTTTTTCATCTATCTGATCGTGCTGCTGGAATACATGAACCTTCCCGGGTTCCCGGCGGGCGTTATCATGCCGCTGTCAGGAATCTGGGCGGCAAAGGGGGAAATCAGTTTTCCCATCGTCATGGTCCTGACAGTTTTGGCGGGACTGACCGGGAGCTGGATCTTATATCTGCTGGGACGTCTGGGCGGACCGAAGGTGATGGGATTCTATTTTAAAAAATTTCCGAAGCACCAGGCGGTGATCGAGGAGAAGATGGAGTTCCTCAGGGAGAAGGGGAGTATAGGAGTGTTCGTGAGCAAGCTCCTTCCTATGGTGAGGACACTTATCTCGATCCCGGCGGGGATGGTAAAGATGGATTTTGTAAAGTATACCGTGAGTTCACTGTGCGGTATTTTCCTGTGGAACCTGGGGTTTGTAGGCGCAGGATATTTCTTTGGGGAAGCCGCGATCAGGTTCTTGTCATAGAGCGGGCAGCGCAGCGGGAAGCCGTTCTCAGACAGCAGAGGAAAGACCGAAAAGGGGGAGTTATACATGAAGATAGCAATGCTGACAAATAATTACAGACCGTTCGTGGGCGGTGTGCCGATCTCCGTGGAACGACAGGCCCATGAACTGATCCGGCTGGGGCACGAAGTGACCGTGTTTGCACCGGAGTACGGAGATACAGCGGAGGAGGACGCCGGCGCGCCGGAGAGGATCGTCCGGTATCATATACAGAAGAAAAGGATGGATAACGGGATGGTATACCCGGGAGTGATCCCTCTGGAGATCCTGAGGGAATTCCGCAAAGAACGATATGACTGTATCCATGTGCATCATCCCATGTTCGTCGGACCGTGCGCGCTGTATCTGGGAAAGAAGTACGGGATTCCGGTGATCTATACATATCATACACGCTACGAGGAATATCTCCATTATATCCCCTGCTTTCGGGTCGGGGAGAAGACACCGGTACTCTGGAGAAGGACTGTTGGATGGATCCGCAGAAAAGTGATCCCTGCCTATATGAGATGGTTTGCCGATCAGTGCGACATGGTGCTGGCTCCGTCGGCGGGCATGCGCCAGGTCATAAAGGATTATGGGACGTCCACGAGAGTGGAGGTGTTCCCCACCGGGCTTGATGAGGCGTTCTTCAGAAAGGATGAGGGACGGGCGGCCGAGCTCAGAAGTAAATTCGGAAACGGGAAGAGATATCTTCTGGCCACAGTGTCGAGGCTGGAAAAAGAGAAAAACTATGAATTCCTCCTTCGGGGGATCGCAGAGCTTTGCCGGAAGAGGGGAAATGATTTCCAGGTGCTCATCATCGGCGGCGGAAGCCGGATGGAGGAACTGAAGATGCTGGCAGCGGATCTGGGGATCGGTGATCTGGTCACTTTCATGGGAAATGTGCCCAACCAGGAGGTGAAGGATTTTCTGAACGCGTCGGATCTGTTCCTTTTTGCATCCAGGTCTGAGACACAGGGAATCGTGCTGGCGGAGGCCATGGCTGCCGGCGATCCGGTCGTTGCAGTGCACGCGGTGGGATCTGATGACATCGTAGAGGACGGTGTGAATGGGTTCCTGACGGAAGAGGACGAGAGCGCCTGGGCGGACCGGGTGACCGAAGCACTGGATGAAAAAAGGCTTGAAAAGATGGGGGCAGCGGCGGCTTTGAGCGCCGGGAATTACCGGTCATCCAGACTTGCCAGATATGAGGAGATGCTCTACAATCAATGTATCTGCAGAAAGAGGGAAGAGAGAAGGATGCAGGAGCATGTGCTCAATACAGACAGAAAGGAAGAGGTGCTTTATGAAGAGGAAGAAAATCGGGGAGAGCATTCTGCAGTGGTTATTCGTTAATTACCTGACACTCCTGGATAAAACGATGCACATTGAATGGGAAGTAGATACACAGTTCGGGGACAGCCAGATCTTCGGATTCTGGCATGAGGACAGCTTCTTTATGAATCTGGTCCTGGAGAAGCTGGCTCACCGGACAAGGCCGGTTGACGTTATCGTAACGGCGGATACGAGAGGAAATTATATAGAACATATGGTAGAGCGGTGCGGAGGCCACGCCCTGCGGGTGCCGGACGGATACAAGGCTTTTGCCGCACTGAAGAAGATCGTACAGGACACTTATGAGAAAGAGCATTCTATCGCGGTGGCTCTTGACGGCCCGCTGGGGCCGAGACATGAGCCGAAAAAGCTGGCATTCTATCTGTCAGAGCATGGCGAGGAAGAATTTGTAGGGATCAGCATCTCTTATTCCGCCTGCGTCCGGCTGAACCGCAGATGGGATAAGTACGCCATACCGCTGCCTTTTTCAAAAGCTTTTGTGGCGGTGAAAGATTATGGAGTAGTGAAGAAGAATCAGATACCGGACCTCCCGGTGAATGCGGACCATGCCGTACAGGCTGCGTCGGAGAAAGATACGGAGGCTGCGGTGAAAAGAATGGGAGCCCTTTAAACGGCATTACAGGATTACTTAGAAGAAAAGGAGACTTATCATGGAAACTAATCACATTTTGATCGTTGAGGATGACAAGGAGATCAGGGAAGGTGTTCAGATCTATCTGCAGAGCCAGGGCTATCAGGTGTTTCAGGCAGCGGACGGAGTAGAAGGCCTGGAGATCATCGAGAAGGAAGAGATCCATCTTGCCATCGTAGATATCATGATGCCGAGGATGGACGGGATCCGCATGACGATGAAGCTGAGGGAGAAGTACGATTTTCCGGTGATCATGCTGTCCGCCAAGTCGGAGGAAGTAGATAAGATCACGGGGCTTAACATCGGCGCCGACGACTATGTGACGAAACCGTTCACACCCATGGAGCTGATGGCGAGAGTGAACTCACAGCTCAGAAGATACAGGAAATTTCTTGAAAAACTGACGCCGAAAGACAATGTCCATGTGATCGGCGGACTTGAGATCAATGAGGATACGGTGGAAGTATCTGTGGACGGAGTGCCGGTGAAGATGACTCCCATCGAGTACAAGATCCTCCTGCTTCTCGCGAAAAATCCGGGGAGAGTGTTCTCGTCGGAAGAGATTTACGAGAGGGTATGGCAGGAGAAAGCGATCAACACGGACACGATCATGGTCCATGTGAGGAATATCCGGGAGAAGATTGAGCTGGATCCGAAGAATCCGAAATATTTGAAGGTGGTGTGGGGTGTTGGATACAAGATCGACAAACAGCCGTAAAGCGGGACTGATCGCAGCCGCGCTCCTTCTGTGCATCTGTTCAGCGGTGATGCTGATCCGATATCCGGAGCTGGCTTCCTGGGTGGAGTCGTCAGAGGATATCGGAGAGAGACAGATGGAGACGCTCTATGAGATGGGCAGTGACCTGAGTGAAGGAAACTATATCTTATATAATGAGTACTCAAAAGAGACTGCGCTGTCGGAAGTGCTGGAATCATACGGCCAGAGTTCTTTTGACCTGACGAGAAGATACATGGATTATGGGATCTTTGATGCGGACGGCGGATCACTGCTGGATGATACCAGTGAGACGGAAGCGGGGCGGCTGACTGACCGGGATGGAGAGTATTATGCATTCCGGGCGGAATTTTCGTACGGAGAGGAAGGCGTGCTGACGGATATCCAGGTGGACGGCGAGGCGCTCGACCCGGAGACATCCTACAATATGGAGCAGAGGTATCTCAATGATGAGGAGGAGGCGCAGTACAATTATTCGGGGATTATTTCCACGCCGTCAGATGTCAGCATCATCTATGGAATGACAGAGGCAAATCTGAATGCATACAGTGAGGTGCAGAGCCCGGTGGAACTGAGCTTCTATAATTTCACCTATGCGCCGGCATATCAGGATACACTGGAGATGATGACGCTGCTGGCAGCAGCGGCGGCGCTCCTGCTGCCCTGCATCAAGAGGCTGGATATCAGTGAGATGAAGATCTTCCGGGTGCCTTTTGAGATCCCGGCTGCGATGCTCTTTCTTATGCTGGCGTCTGCAGACCTTGCCAATATACCGGCGTATCTGGTATATCGCACGGTCAAAGGTACACTTCTGCCGGGGGATGGAAGAGCGGAAGAGATACTTGCAATGGTGCTCAATTTTGTGATGTGGGCAGTTGTATTCGGGCTGATCTTCTGGGCCGTGACGTCTCTTCGCGCCATGATCCGGATGAAGCGTGCGTACTGGAGTGAGAGGACGCTGACAGCGAAACTCGTCCGGCGTATCAGAAAGGGAGGTGACGCATATGGAGGGGCTATGAAGCGGAAAGCCGGCGGAATCTTCCGGAGGATGAAGCAGTTTCTGGCGAAACAGTACGATGCTCTGCTTCACCTGGATTTCCGGGATAAGACAAACCGGACCATACTGAAGATCGTGCTGATCAACTTCGCGATCCTGTTTATTGTGTGCCTGTTCTGGTATTACGGGACATTTGCACTGATCATATACTCAGTCATCCTGTTCCTTTTCCTGAGAAAATATACAAATGATCTGCAGGGGAAATATAAGCTGCTCCTGAGATCGACCAATCAGCTCGCGGAAGGTCATCTGGATGTGCCCATTGAGGGCGACATCGGCCTGTTCAATCCGATCCAGGATGAGCTGAAGAAGATCCAGAAGGGCTTCAAGAAAGCGGTGGAGGAAGAGGTCAAGAATGAGAGGATGAAAACAGAGCTGGTGACGAATGTCTCCCATGATCTGCGGACGCCTCTGACCGCGATCATCACCTATGTGGATCTTCTGAAAAATGAGGAAGATGAGGAAAAGAGAAAAGAATACATTGAGGTTCTGGAGAAAAAATCTCTGCGGCTGAAGGTTCTGATAGAGGATCTGTTCGAGATCAGCAAGGCGGCCAGTAAGAACGTGGTCATGCATTATATGAAGGTGGATATTGTGGATCTGCTCAAGCAGGTCGGGCTGGAGAATGACAGGAAGATCGCGGAGGCGAACCTGGAGTTCCGCTGGAAACTGCCGGAACATAAGCTGGTGATGTGGCTGGACAGCCAGAAGACGTACCGGATCTTTGAGAATCTGATCGTCAATATCACGAAGTATGCGATGCCGCACACGCGGGTGTACGTCGAGATGACAGAGACAGAAAATGACGTGCATATTTCTATGAAAAATGTGTCGGCCGCCGAACTGGACTTTAATGTGGATGAGATCACGGACCGGTTTGTGCGCGGTGATACTTCCAGAAACACAGAAGGATCCGGTCTCGGACTCGCCATCGCGAAGAGCTTCACGGAGCTGCAGCACGGGACCCTTAGGATCTCGACGGAGGCGGATCTGTTCAAGGCGGAGATCACTCTGCCGAAGACGGAGATCCCGGAGGAAGAGGAGACGACGGAGAGCGAAAGAGCCGGGAGCACCGCGTGAGAAAAATAATGAAATAAGTCCCTGCATATGGTAGTATGGAAATAGATTACACCATGTGCAGGGCTTTTTGTGCCTGGGGCAGGAAGATATGTAAGGAGGAAGGAACATGAGATATGAGATCAAAGGAGAGACCCTCCCTGTAGTAGTGTGCTATCTGGAGGGCGGAGAACAGATGATCACAGAGCGGGGATCCATGAGCTGGATGTCGCCCAATATGAAGATGGAGACAACTACCGGGGGAGGAATCGGCAAGGCGATCGGAAGGATGTTTGCAGGGGAGGCGCTCTTTCAGAACCGCTACACAGCTCAGGGAGGAAACGGCCTGATCGCATTTGCATCCAGTTTCCCGGGGCAGATCAAGGCATATGAGATCGGTCCGGGAAGAGAGATCATCGTGCAGAAGTCGGGATTCCTGGCGGCGGAGGCAGGAGTGGAGCTGTCGGTCTTTTTCCAGAAAAAGCTGGGGGCTGGCTTCTTCGGAGGCGAGGGATTCATCATGCAGCGGCTTTCCGGGCGGGGAACGGCGTTCCTTGAGTTTGACGGACATATCATGGACTATGAACTTCAGCCGGGGCAGCAGATCGTGGTGGATTCAGGCTATCTGGCTGCAATGGACAGTACCTGCAGCATTGAGGTCAGGACAGTGCCCGGGCTGAAGAACATGGTATTCGGAGGTGAGGGGCTGTTCAACACGGTTGTGACAGGACCGGGGCGCGTATGGCTTCAGACCATGCCGATCTCAAATGTAGCACAGCTGATCTTGAGTTTCATGCCGCCGAAGTCGTGATAATATGGAAGATTCGTATGTATTAGAGATAAGAGAGAGGCAGTTTTCTGATCTGTACATGTGCTACTGCGGATATGCCAGATGCAGGTCTCTCCACAGCTATGGACCGGCCGTCCGGCCAAACTACATCATCCACTATATTCTGGAAGGAAAGGGAAGCTACAGTGTCGGCGGGACAAAATATGAGCTGGAAGCCGGCCAGGGGTTCCTGATCGAGCCAGGCGCGCTGACATTTTATCAGGCGGATCAGGCTGATCCCTGGACTTACCTCTGGGTAGGATTTGACGGGAAACGTGCCGCAGACTATCTGAGAGGAATGGGGCTTGGGGAGAATCGGCTCATCTATCGGAGCAGCCGCGGGGAGAGTCTGGAGATGGCTGTTCGTGAAATGCTCCGACACAATACTTATACAGCTGCGGATCAGTTTGTGCTGGAAGGGCTTCTGTATTCTTTCTTCGGGGCGCTCTCGGAAGAGCTGGATGTGATGTCCGCCCGTGAAGCGGAGATGGGAAGTCTGTATGTCCGAAAGGCAGTGGAGTTTATTCAGGATAATTTCTGCAATCCGATCCATATCACGGATATTGCGGATTATGTGTGTATCAACAGAAGCTATCTGTACACTCTTTTCCAGAGGGAACTGTCAGTATCGCCGAAAGAGTATCTGGCAAATTACCGCCTGACCCGGGCATCAGAGCTTCTGCTCATAACGGATCTTTCTGTGGAGAGTGTGGCGCTGTCCTGCGGTTACAGCGATCCGCTTGTGTTTTCTAAGGCGTTCAAGGCGAAGAACGGGGTGACGCCGACCCAGTACAGAAAGACCAGAAGTTAACATTTTGACTGTTTCATATAACATTTCAGCCTGTTCTTCTCCGCGCTTTTTTTATATGATGATACCAATCTGTGAGACGACAAGGAGGAGTATGCATGAGCATTGTATTTCATGAGAAGAACAGAATGTTTCATTTGTTTAATGATAAGATCAGCTATATCATGACTGTTCTTCCAAACGGACAGATGGGGCAGCTTTATTTTGGGAAGAGGATCCACCAGAGGGAGGACTATTCTTATCTGCTGGAAATGATGGCGCGTCCGATGGGATCCTATGTTTTTGAAAGTGACAGAACATTGTCACTGGAGCATGTGAAGCAGGAATATGGCGTGTACGGGTCAACGGATTACCGCTGTCCGGCGGTGGAGATCCTTCAGGAGAACGGCAGCAGGATCTCGGATTTCTGCTATAAGAGCCACACTGTATCAGGGGGAAAGCCGAAGCTGAAGGGGCTTCCGGCTACCTATACGGAATCAGACAGTGAGGCGGAGACGCTGACCCTTGTACTGGAAGACAGGGTGACAGGGATCGAACTGGAACTGTTGTATACATTGTTTGCCGGCAGCGGTATCATCGCGCGCAGCGCCAGGTTCTTAAACTGTGGGAAGAAGCCGGTGCATCTGCTGAAGGCGATGAGCCTCTGCATGGATCTGCCGGATCACGATTATGACTGGATCCAGTTTTCAGGCGCCTGGGCAAGGGAGCGCTATCCGAAGAAGCGGAGGCTGGAGACGGGAATCCAGTCTGTGGGCAGTATGAGAGGACATTCATCCCATGAGCACAATCCGTTTGTCATCCTGAAGCGTCCAACTGCGGATGAGTTTCAGGGAGAAGTGATCGGATTCAGCCTGATCTACAGTGGAAATTTCCTCGCACAGGCAGAAGTAGACACACATGATACGACGAGAGTGCTCCTCGGGATCAATCCGGAATGGTTTGACTGGAAGTTGGAGCCGGGAGAGGAGTTCCATACGCCTGAGGCAGTCATGGTCTATACAGACCGGGGAATGAACGACATGAGCCAGACTTTCCACCGGCTGTTTCAGAAGAGACTGGCAAGAGGATACTGGCGAGACCGGGAGAGGCCTATCCTGATCAACAACTGGGAGGCAACTTACTTTGACTTCACGGAAGAGCGGATCGTGGAGATTGCTGAGAAGGCGAAGGAGCAGGGGATCGAGCTGTTTGTTCTGGATGACGGCTGGTTCGGGAAGCGGACCAGTGAGCGGGCAGGGCTGGGGGACTGGAAAGCAAATCCGGAACGGCTTCCGGACGGCATCACGGGACTGGCGCAGAAGGTCGAGGAGCTAGGAATGAAGTTCGGACTCTGGTTCGAACCTGAGATGGTGAACAAGGATTCGGATCTTTACCGGGAGCATCCGGACTGGATCCTGTCCGTGCCGGAGCGCCGGCAGTCCCAGGGACGCTATCAGTATGTGCTTGATTTCTCGCGGAAAGAAGTTGTGGACTATATCTATGACAGGATGGTGGAGATCCTCGGCAGCGGGAAGGTGTCCTATGTGAAATGGGATATGAACCGCAGCATCACAGAGTGCTGGTCGGCAGCGCTCCCTGCGGACCGGCAGGGTGAAGTGTTCCACCGGTATATTCTGGGAGTATACGATCTCTATGACAGGCTGAACACGGCGTTCCCGGAGGTACTGTTCGAGTCCTGCGCAAGCGGCGGAGGCCGTTTTGATCCGGGACTTCTGTATTACGCACCGCAGGGATGGGCAAGCGACGATACGGATGCCGCGGAACGGCTGAAGATCCAGTACGGCACATCCTACTGTTATCCGATCAGCAGCATCGGGGCGCACGTGTCCGCATCGCCGAATCACCAGATCATGCGCAGCACCCCGCTTTATACGAGGGCAAATGTGGCGTGCTTCGGAACCTTCGGCTATGAGCTGGATCTGAACCGGCTGACAGCGGAGGAACAGGAAGAAGTGAAGCGCCAGATCACATTTATGAAAAAATACCGTAGTGTCCTGCAGTTTGGCAGTTTCTACCGTCTGGAAAGCCCGTTTGAAGGCAATGTTACGGCCTGGATGTCGGTCAGCGGAGACCGGAAGACCGCAGTCGTTGGGTGGTATCGGACACTCAACGGTATCAATATGGGTTATACGAGAGTGAAGCTGAGAGGACTGGAGCCGGACAGCGTTTACAGAGTATCCGAGGACGGGGTCCTGCGGGGAGAATACTATGGAGATGAGCTGATGAATGTGGGACTTGTAACCAGTGATGCAGATTCGGGGGAGCTGCTGCCGGGAATGAGACCGAGCTGCGACTTCGATTCCAGGATCTTCGTGCTGGAAAAATAGTCAATTCGGGACGTAGTGAAATTCAATTTCACTACGTCCCGAATTGCGTTTCACTGTGTCCCTAAATGGAAAAAGATCAACCGTTCAGCTGTATATTAAAAACGAAAATCTCTCCTGTTATCCTGTTCGATCAGCCGCAGATTCTCAAGTACTACTTTTCGTACTTTCTCATTCGGCACGTTGAGCACCTCTTTTTCGATCAACCGATCTCCCAATGCCGTTGTCTCCGGTGAGGCGTAGTCCATCAGATACTCTTTCAGGGTCATCAGAGCGTTCGGATGGCAGCAGTTCTGGATCTGTCCGCTCTTACAAAGCGACATAAAGCGGTCGCCGGTGCGTCCTTCTCTGTAGCAAGCGGTGCAGAAGCTGGGGATGTAGCCCATCTCCATGAGCCAGTGCACGACTTCGTCCAGTGTACGGTTGTCGCTGACATCGAACTGTTCGGAGCTTTCGTCTTCCGGTTCCGGCTCATAGTAGCCGCCCACACTTGTGCGGGAGGCGCCGCTGATTTGGGAGATGCCCAGGTGCAGGGCACGCTCGCGGCATTTCCGTCCCTCGCGGGTGGAGATGATCATGCCGGTGTACGGAACGGCGATACGGATGCAGGCGATGATCTTGAGGAAGGTGTCATCGTCAATCCCGTTGTCGAATTCTTCGGGATTAATGTCATCCGCATGCTTCAGACGTGGCACGCTGATCGTGTGGGGACCAACGCCGAATGCCGCCTCGAGATGCTCGGCGTGCATCAGCAGTCCGGCAAACTCATAGCGGTACTTGTCGAGCCCGAAGAGCACGCCCAGGCCGACATCGTCAATTCCGCCTTCCATGGCGCGGTCCATTGCCTCGGTGTGATAGTTGTAGTCGTGCTTCGGGCCAGTGGGATGCAGTTCGAGGTAACTCTCCTTGTGATAGGTTTCCTGGAAGAGGATGTAGGTCCCGATCCCTGCCTCCTTCAGAAGGCGGTAGTTGTCCACTGTGGTCGCTGCGATATTGATATTGACGCGGCGGATGGCTCCGTTCTTGTGCTTGATACTGTAGATCGTGTCAATGGATTGCAGATAATAGTCCATGGTGTTGCGCACCGGGTCCTCTCCGGCTTCCAGTGCCAGGCGCTTGTGTCCCATATCCTGAAGAGCGATCACTTCCCGGCGGATATCCTCCTGGGAGAGCTGTTTGCGGGGGATGTGTTTGTTCTTCATGTGATACGGACAGTAGGTGCATCCGTTGATGCAGTAGTTGGAGAGGTAGAGCGGGGCGAACATGACGATCCGGTTCCCGTAAAAGTCTTTCTTGATCTGTTCTGCCAGCTTATAGATCTCCTGATTTTTCTCTTCGATGGGACAGGCGAGCAGGACGGAAGCTTCCCTGTGGGTAAGTCCCTTTCTTTTCTTTGCTTTTTCGATAATGGCATCGATCAGTTCCACGTTTTCCTTGTTCTCGTCCGCATAGGCGAGGGTTTCCAGGATTTCTTCGTGATTGATAAAATCATCCGCGTGTTTTGAATTGACATCGTACATAATAAATATCCTCCTGATATGATTTGATTGTATAAAATGGTTCAGGGCTGCAGGTTCAGGGAGTCTCCTCTTGAAACGGCAATGTGATATCCGATAGACTGCATCCTTCTGTCCAGGTTCTGCAGGCTCTCTGCAGCCTCATCGCCGGTACAGAGCTTGTTGTCGTACAGCAGATAGTTTTCCCGTACCTGCGGGGGAGAAAGGTTGGGCATCACGACATTTGCTCCGGCAAGGATCCCCTTTTCCCTTCCGTCTCCGGCAATAGTGCCAAGCGCTGTGGTCGCGGGCAGCAGGACCCTGGGAATCATGAGACGGATCAGTCCCAGAAGGAACAGTGTCAGTTCCAGTGTGCCGGCTTCTCTGTCCGCAAAGGGTGTATCATGATGGGGGATAAAAGGTCCGATCCCGACCATCTGGGGATCCAGACGCTTCAGAAACAGCATGTCGTCAGCCAGATTTTCTGCCGTCTGAAAGGGGGAGCCGACCATGAATCCGGTTCCCACCTGGTAACCGATGTCCTTAAGGTCCCACAGGCATTTCTGCCGGTGGGCGGCGCTTAAAGACGCCGGGTGGAGCATTCGGTAGTGGGACGCATCGAAGGTCTCATGCCGGAGGAGATAGCGGTCTGCTCCGGCGTCAAAGAAACGCTGATATGCCTCCCGGGGCAGTTCTCCGATGGACAGGGTGACTGCACAGTCTGGCCAGGAAGTATGGATTTCGGAGATGATCTCCGTCATGCGTTCTTCGGTGAACCATCCGTCCTCTCCGCCCTGAAGGACAAAGGTACGGAATCCCAGCCGGTATCCTGTATCACAGCAGGAAAGGATCTGCTCTTTTGTGAGGCGGTAGCGGACTGCATTCCGGTTGCTCCTGCGTATGCCGCAGTAATAGCAGTCGTTCCGGCAGTAATTGGTAAATTCGATGAGCCCGCGGATATAGATGCTGTGTCCGTAGTGCCGGATCCGGATTTCGCGGGCCCGGGTAAACAGATACTCGGAAAGCTCCGGCGTGCGTCCCCGGATCAGCCGGATCCACTCCTGACGCTCTAAGGACTGTGTGTCGGCAAGCCGGTCGATCAGCCCGCAGCCTTCTCTGAAGCTTATCATATGTTTTTCCCGTAGATCGTCTTCGTGCTCACGCCGGGCAGCATCCCCAGTTTGCCGGAGAGAGCGCTGATGACATTGTTCGGGGCGTCCAGAGCCACGCTGATGACGTGGATCCCTTTCTCGCGGTAAGGGATCCCCATCCTGCCGATGACATAGTCCCCGTATTCGCTGAGCAGGTGGTTCAGCTCATCCACAGATTCCCTGCTCTCCAGGATGAGGCCGATCAGTGCGATCCTTGTTTCCATGTTAAATCCTCCTTATTTTGCAGAATGACGCTGCTCTGTCTGCACGGTATGTAAAAGAAGCCTCCGGCGGCAGTGAAGTGCCGGACAAAATAAAAACCTGCACCGGGCAGGCGCAGGCATACGAAAAGAAAGGGGCAGATCCCCCTTGGGAAGGAAATATCCACCTTCCTTTGTCTCTCAATATTTTGCGCCTTATTACTCAGGAAAAACCTTCGCAGTCAGAACGTATGTCTGAGTCCAGTATACCATGGCGTCTGAAATTCCTCAACGGAAAAACAGGACAGTTCATTGATTTTCTCTCCCGTTCAGGCTACAATAAAAGGCGGATAAACTGAAATTTCAGCATTGGAGGGCAGGCTTATGGCAGATGTCAGAAAACATATAACATTTTACGGACGTGTTCAGGGCGTAGGCTTCAGATATACTGCAAAATATCTGGCACAGTCTATGGATCTGACCGGCTGGGTGGAGAACGAGTGGGATGGAACTGTCACGATGGAAGTGCAGGGCAGCGAGATCCTGATCAATAAACTGCTCGTCGGACTGAACAATAACCGGTTTATCACGATCGAGTGGATGGATGCAAAAGAGATCCCACTGAAAGAGGAGAGTTCTTTTTCCGTGCGGTGAAGTAAAGAGGAGATCCATTTGTGAGAGCGCAGGTGCGGGTACGGCGGCATTGAGCCGTTTTGTCCCGGAATATAGAAAGATACAGGAGGAATGCATATCATGAAGTTAGGATTTATCGGAACAGGAAACATGGCAGGAGCCATAATGGGAGGAATCATCAGAGAAAGGCTCATTGCTCCGGAAGAGATCATCGGATCGGATATCATGGAAAAAGGGAGAGAGCGGATCAGGGAGACATACGGGATCAATGTCACTTCCGATAACAGGGAGGCGGCGGAGAAATCAGAGGTACTTGTCCTCTCCGTAAAGCCGCAGTTTTACGAGGAGACGATCCGGGAGATCAGAGACTGCATCACGGAGGAGAAGATCATCGTGACTCTTGCGCCGGGCAAAACACTTGACTGGCTGGAGACACAGTTCGGGAAAAAAGTGAAGATCGTGCGGACCATGCCGAATACCCCGGCTCTGGTAGGCGAGGGGATGACTGCGGCATGCCCGAATCAGTATGTCACAGAGGAAGAGAGGGACTACGTGCTGAAGATCCTCGGCGCCTTCGGCAAGGTGGAGATCGTTCCGGAGCGTCTGATCGATGCGGTCGTAGCGGTCAGCGGAAGTTCTCCGGCGTACGTGTTCATACTCATTGAAGCCATGGCGGACGCGGCTGTGGCGGAAGGAATGCCAAGGGCGCAGGCGTATGAATTTGCCGCACAGGCGGTCTACGGAAGCGCGAAGATGGTCCTGGAGACAGGAAAGCATCCTGGAGAACTGAAGGATATGGTATGCTCTCCGGCGGGAACGACCATAGAGGCAGTACGGATCCTGGAGAAAGAAGGATTCAGAAGCTCTGTGATCGAGGCGATGAAAGCCTGCGCCGAAGTGTCGAGAAACCTGTAAAATGATCAAAGGTGCGTGAAAACACCGCAGACGGCGGCCTGCGGGGCAGGGCGCCGGAATAGAAAACAGAAAAGGAAGGCTGAAAGTTATGTATGATATCGGAATCATCGGCGGAGGGACTGCCGGAATGACTGCCGCAATCTACGGGCAGAGAGCGGGAAAGAGGACTGTCATCATAGAAGGCGCGAGCTTTGGCGGGCAGATCACTGCATCACCCAATGTTGAAAACTATCCAGGGATCGCAAGCGTGAGCGGCAGTGAGTTCTCAATGAACCTGCTGGATCAGGCAATGAAGCTTGGCGCTGAGGCTGAGGTGGAGCGGGTGACAGGCATCCGTGACGAGGGCGTGATCAAGGTGATAGAGACCACGGGAAAAGAGTCCCCCTGCCGAAGCGTTATACTTGCCACGGGAGTTACCCACCGCCATCTGGGGGTGCCAAATGAAGAGAAACTGACAGGCTCAGGAGTATCCTACTGTGCTACCTGTGACGGAGCATTCTTCCGGGGCAAAGATGTGGCAGTCGTAGGGGGAGGAAGTACAGCGCTTCAGGACGCTGAGTTCCTGTGCAACTACTGCAGAAAGGTATATCTCATCCACCGCAGGGACGAGTTCCGCGGCGAGGAGAGCATTGTAAAGAGACTCCTCGGCAAAGAAAATATTGAATTCGTCCTGAGTACAGTAGTAAAGGAGATTCTCGGAGATACTGCTGTGGAAGGGCTTCTCCTGACAGACAAAAAGACAGGGAAAGATTTCAGGATCGATGTGTCAGGCGTATTCATCGCAGTAGGGCAGATCCCGCAGAATGAGATATTCGCGGATGTTGTCAAGCTTGATGCATCCGGCTTTATCCTTGCGTCGGAAGACTGTATGACATCCCATCCAGGGATTTTTGCGGCAGGCGACTGCAGGACCAAGGAAGTGCGCCAGCTCACTACCGCGGCAGCGGACGGTGCGGTCGCGGCACTGGCAGCGTGCAGATATGCTGCGGAGCAGCAGTAAGAAAACAAACAAAAAAGGGGCAGCACATTCAATGGCTTTCGGCTTTCAGCCGCTGAATGTGCTGCCCTGTCCTGTTTGCAGAAGATTAATCCCGGAACATTTTGGATCCCATCCACTGCTGCATGTGATCCAGCATCTTCTCGTCCGGTTCGATATAGATGCAGGCATTCTTCTTGTCTATCGGGATCATGATGGCATATACTTTTGCGCTGCCGCTCCCGGAAGAAAAGTCGTGTACTTTTTCCGCATGATAAGAATTCAGGCGGGGAGACTTCTTCGGTGCGATGATTTCGGCATTCTGAATGTCAAAATTCATGCGTGATTTACGCTTTGCACGGTTGTAGATGGCATCGATCTGCATATCATGGTTCAGCAGAGTGTATTCAAACTCTACGCTGAGCCGCGGGAAGATCAGATAGTAAGCTGCAAGCGCAATGAGCACTGCGATGAAGACGGCGAGAAAACCGAGAAAAGGCATCCCGAAGAAGATGACCGCCACGATCAGCAGGATAACGAGGATCCTGACCGGGAGATCGTACGGTTTTGGCCGGCGTGCTACAAGCAGTTCATATAATGCGTCATTCATGGGTTAAGAATTCCTTTCTGTGTGTAGATAGTTCATTACCATAGTGGCAATCTTGAATGTCATGGCATCTTCGAAATTGCGAAGATCCAGACCGGTCCGCTTCTGTATCTGCTCCAGACGGTAGATCAGTGTGTTCCTGTGCATATGGAGCTGCCTGGAGGTTTCCGCGATATTGAGGTTGTTCTGAAAGAAACGGCTGATAGTCACTGAAGTCTCTTCGTCCAGTGTCTCGGGCACCTCTTCGCCGAAGATCTCTTTCAGAAAGTTCTCGCACAGCGTTACGGGAAGCTGATAGATCAGCCTGCCGATGCCAAGCTCATTATAAGGAAAGATCGTCTGTTCCGGATAGAACAGCTTTCCGACCTTGAGCGCCAGGCTCGTCTCTTTGAAGGCTCCGGACAATTCAGCCAGTGTTTCGATGACAGAGCTGTAAGACAGGTGAACCTGTGTGAGCGCTTCCATGTTCAGTGTGTCAACGATCATGCGTGCGACCTGACGCATGGATGCAGGAGTCTCCCCTGATTTTACAGGGCGAAGGATGGCGAGTGAACTTTCGTTGACAGAGACAAGATAAGTTTTCGTCTGAGACGGAAAGAGATTTTTCAGGATCGCCATCACGGTATCATCGATGATCCTTGTCTCGAGGAGAAACAGGGTGCGCTTCTCCTCTGGAGCGATATGAAGGCGTGACGCCCGCTCGTAGATATCGTAAGAGGGGATCCCGTTCATCATAAGGCTCTGCAGAAAATCATTCTTGTTATACTTCTCCCGGTAGGCCGTACAGAGACAGCGGACCTGTGTGAGAGCCTGCTCTTCCTCCTCCGGAGTGTCTGCGGAAACGTTGAGCGAAACTCCGGTTATGCGTTTCAGTTCATTCAGTGCTTTGTCCAGTTCCTGTGTATGCGTCATAAATCTTCTCCAGAAATAAAAAGGAACTGCACTGATATCGTGCAGCCCCTCTCTATGATACATTTTATAAGCGGTAACTGTTCGGTCAGACCGATCAGCGGCGAACAGCATCTTCGCGGACCGCTAAGCTGCTATTCAAATTTTAAAACATTAGTTTGTAATCGTCAACTCAGTTTCTTTGTCGAATATGTGAATCTTCTCCATATCCAGAGCGAATACAGCCTTGTCGCCTGTTCTCAGAGTTGTACGCGGATTTACACGTGCTGTCATCTGAGTTCCCTCTACGTCGAAGTACAGGAATACTTCTGCGCCGAGCAGCTCGTATACTTTAATCGTGGATTCGATCACGCTGTCCGGTGAGTTGCTGATGAATGCCTGTGAATCATGTACATCCTCCGGACGGATACCAAGGACAACTGTCTTTCCGTTGTAGCCGCCGTCGATGAGAGCTTTCTTCTTGGAAGCCGGAACTTTCAGGACATGTTTTCCGACTGTCAGTGTTACGTCGTCGCCCTTAACTGTACATTTTGCATCCATGAAGTTCATCTGCGGAGATCCGATGAATCCTGCAACGAACAGGTTGCACGGTGTATTGTAAAGGTTCTGCGGTGTATCTACCTGCTGTACAACACCATCCTTCATAACGACGATTCTTGTACCAAGAGTCATAGCCTCTGTCTGGTCATGTGTTACGTAGATGATCGTAGCGCCAAGGCTTTCATGAAGCTTGGAAATCTCGATACGCATCTGGACTCTCAGTTTTGCATCCAGGTTGGAAAGAGGCTCATCCATAAGGAATACCTTAGGATTACGAACGATAGCACGTCCCATGGCAACACGCTGTCTCTGACCACCGGAAAGAGCCTTCGGTTTACGGTCAAGCAGTTTGTCAAGATCCAGGATCTTAGCTGCTGCACGAACCTTCTTGTCGATCTCAGCCTTCGGAACTTTACGAAGCTTCAGAGCGAAAGCCATGTTATCATATACTGTCATGTGCGGATACAGAGCGTAGTTCTGGAATACCATTGCGATATCACGGTCCTTCGGCTCTACATCGTTCATAACTTTTCCGTCGATCTTCAGTGTACCGCCGGAGATATCCTCCAGACCAGCGATCATACGGAGTGTAGTAGATTTACCACATCCTGAAGGTCCTACGAAGATGATGAACTCTTTGTCCTTGATGTCAAGGTTGAAATCTTTTACAGCATGAAATCCGTTAGGATAAATTTTCTGGATTCCCTCTAATGATAAACTTGCCATTTTAAATAGCCTCCTTAAAATATGTATTTCGTTTGTTTCTGGAAACAGTATACCTCCGCAGGCAAAAAGGAACAATGTTACGAGTGACTAAAAAAAGAAGAAAAAAATGTACATTTCAACCATATGTATTATAATTAAGCCATGCAGAAGAAAATACACAGCCCCTTCACGGGAGCAGGCTCACAGGGAAGGGGCTGTGTATTTTCTTCTATAGGGCG
>ULPS01002064.1_pt1 | contig 29413 bp, 29 predicted proteins | sample 1953711 | NCBI WGS metagenome assembly ULPS01 (sample SAMEA4835635, study PRJEB28245) | human gut metagenome | biome: gut microbiome; material: fecal sample | place: Denmark | collected 2008 | reverse complement strand
AGCATAGAGTTCTGAAAAAACGTCAGAGAGGACAGGAGACACGCTGTCCTGACGAAAGCCGAACGGCTTTAAAGATAGAAATTTATGCCTGTAAGCATTGTAGCATCTTTCGGGCGTGCAGACAAGATAAATTTTTCTTTCAAATATAGGGGATGTAATGGAAGTCCGGAGATTTCTCTATGGAGAGAGATACAGACAGATATATATGAAATTAGCCAGACAGGAATCAATGAACATGACGCGGAGTGAACTGCAACAGTGAAGGAAACAAAAAGGCCTTGACATCCGGCAGATTTATCCTTTATAATCTAGTTAGTTATAACTAACCGATAAAAGAAAAGGAGGACAATCCATGTCTTTAATTAACAGAGAAATTGCAGATTTTACCGTTCAGGCTTACCATGATGGTTCCTTCAAAACGGTTTCCAAAACGGATGTGACAGGAAAATGGAGCGTTTTTTTCTTCTATCCGGCGGACTTCACCTTTGTCTGCCCCACGGAGCTGGAGGATCTGGCGAATAAATACGCGGATTTTCAGGCGGCCGGATGCGAGGTGTATTCCGTCTCCTGCGACACCCATTATGTGCATAAGGCGTGGCATGACGCTTCCGACCGGATTAAGAAGATCGGCTATCCCATGCTGGCAGATCCGACTCATGCTCTGGCAAAGGATTTTGAGGTATATATCGAGGCGGACGGCGTGGCGGAGCGCGGTACCTTTATCGTAAATCCGGAAGGAAGGATTGCCGCCTATGAGGTGAACGCCGGAAATGTGGGCCGCAATGCGGATGAACTGTTCCGGAAGCTCCAGGCCTGCCAGTTTGTGCATGAACATGGGGACGAGGTGTGCCCGGCAAAATGGCAGCCGGGTGCGGAAACTCTCAAACCGAGTCTTGATCTGGTGGGGCAGCTCTGATATGGAAAAGGAAAATCATCTTTATGACGTGGTCGTCATCGGCGGAGGGCCGGCGGGCCTGACCGCAGCTCTGTATCTGGCGCGCGCCAGATACAGGGTGGTGGTCGTGGAGAAGGAGCAGTTCGGAGGCCAGATCACCATTACCTCTGAAGTGGTGAACTATCCCGGCGTGGAGCGGACTTCCGGAAGGGAGCTGACGGAAAGCATGAGACGTCAGGCTCAGAATTTCGGCGCGGAGTTTCTGCTGGCAGAGGTCACCGGACTTTCCGTTGACGGCGACATCAAACAGGTTCAGACCAGCCGCGGCGGGCTTTCCTGCTTCGGCATCCTGCTGGCCACAGGGGCGCATCCCCGCATGGTTGGCTTTCAGGGAGAAAGGGAGTTCCGTGGACGCGGCGTCGCTTACTGCGCCACCTGTGACGGGGAATTTTTCACCGGCAGGGAGGTGTTCGTGGTGGGCGGCGGTTTTGCCGCCGCGGAGGAGAGCGTTTTTCTGACCAAATATGCCAGTCATGTGACGATATTGATCCGCGGAGACGGATTTAACTGCGCTCCGGCCGCCGCGGAAGCGGCGCTTCAGAATGAAAAAATAACGGTGCTCACCCATACGCAGGTGGAAGAGGTATCCGGAGACGATACCCTTAAAGTCCTTCGTTACCGGAATACGGAAACAGGGGAGGTTACGGAATACCGGCCGGGTGACGGAGAAAGCTTCGGCGTTTTCGTGTTCGCCGGATATGAGCCTGCGACCGAGCTGGTTCGGGGAATCGCCGAGTGCGACGGGCAGGGATATATTGTGACGGACCAGAACCGGAAAACAAGCAGCGAAGGGCTGTATGCAGCGGGAGATGTGTGCATCAAACCACTTCGCCAGGTGGTGACGGCCGTGGGCGACGGCGCCCTTGCGGCCACAGAGCTGGAACGGTATGCCGCCGCCATGCAGAAAAAGACAGGACTGCACCCGAAGCAGCCCACCGCCGGAAAGATCGGGCAGAATGCGGGAAGAACCGCCGCGGCGTCTTCCGCAGAGAAAACAGAATCCGGCGGAACAGAATCCTCCAGGGCAGAATCCGGCAGGATGAAAGCGGACAGCGGCCTGTTCACCGCCGACATGCTGGCACAGCTGGACACCGTTTTTTCCAGAATGGAGTCTTCGCTTCAGCTGGAATTATATCTGGACGATACGCAGCTTTCCCGGGAGCTGAAGGCCTTTATGGAAGAGCTGTGCGCTCTGACGGACAGGCTTTCCGTCCGGGAGAAAAAGGAGCAGTCGGAGGCCGCTCCCTGCGTCAGGATCTGCAGGGAGGACGGAAGCTGGACCGGGCTTGCTTTTCATGGAGTGCCCGGCGGCCATGAGTTTACCTCTTTTGTGCTGGGGCTGTATAACGCCGCGGGACCGGGGCAGACCATGGACGAGGAAAGTCTGAGAATGGCGAAAAAACTGGGAAAAACAGATCTGAAGGTGCTGGTTTCCCTCTCCTGTACCATGTGCCCGGAGCTGGTAACGGCAGCCCAGCGCATTGCCGTGGAGAATCCGGAAGTCAGCGCCCGGGTATACGATTTGAATCATTTTCCCGGACTGCGGGAAAGGTACCGGGTGATGAGCGTCCCCTGTCTGGTGGTAAACGACGGGGAAAAGGTTTCATTTGGAAAGAAAAATGTCCGCCAGCTGCTGGAGTTTCTGACAGAGCAAAATCAGCAGGGATAGGCGGCATGCCTGAACCGGGCCGCAGCGCGTCGGCGGAAAGGAGATGTGGGATGTCTCAACAGAGAAAAAGAAAGCAGGAGGCGGTCCGTCTTGGAACGCATGGCGAGGATTATGGAAGCTGGATGTCAACCCCGGTATTTTTTATGGCAGGAATTCCGGCCGCTCTGGCCATTCTGCTGGCCGTTCTGTCCTTTGCCGTGTTCCGCATTCCTGCCCTGGGTATCCTGTTTTCAGGAATCACGGTCTGCCTGACTGCGCTTCTGTGCTGGCTCGTCTGGATCCGGCGGCAGTACGCCTTTGCAGGCGGCGGAGTGATGGGACGGGTGCACCAGACCGTCCTTTCTCATCTGGATTACGATGGGAGAGGGACGCTTCTGGATGTGGGCTGCGGTTCCGGAGCTTTATCCATCCGCGCCGCCCTGACATGGCCGGAGGGCAGAGTCGTGGGAATCGATTCCTGGCAGGCGGTTTACCGATACAGCCGGACGCTCTGTGAAAAGAATGCCGCCGCGGAAGGAGCGGAGAACCGGTGCATTTTTCAGCATGGCGACGCCAGAAAGCTGGATTTTGCGGACGAAAGCTTTGACGCCGTGGTGAGCAATTATGTGTATCACAACATCAACGGCGCGGAGAAACGGGAACTGCTCCTGGAAACCCTCCGGGTGCTGAAAAAGGGCGGCGTCTTCGCTCTGAATGATGAGATGAAGCCCCGGATGTACGGCGACATGGAGGCTTTTGCCCAACAGCTCCGGGATCTGGGCTATCAGGAGGTACGCCTGATCGATACGGCCAGAGAGGCGTTCGGCTCTCGCCGCCGGGCGGCGATGATGATGCTGGGAGAGTCGCGGATGCTGGTGGGCAGAAAGTGAGGCCGTTCGCTTTTTTCAAGGTAATGTTGCGGCTTTTGAAACGGCTGCAGCCCTACTTTCGTGTTTTTTCCTGTTTTTATGTCAGCTTCCAGCCAGCGGCTTCCCGGTGGGCATTCGGAAGTTATGATGAGAGCAGAGCGTCTATCAGATTGTCAATGGCATCTACCATACGGTGATTTCCAGAGATATTGTAAAGCATCATCGGATTAACCGGCAGGACCTTTTTGACCGGGTGGTGAAATACATTGTTGAGAATATGGGGAAAACCTTCTCGGCAAGCGCAATCGCCAGATTTTTAAAAAGCGAGCATCGCACTGTGTCAGTGGAATCCATTTACAATTACCTGCGCTGTCTGGAACAGGCATTTATTGTTCATCCCTGCCACCGTTACGCTATCCGGGGGAAAAATAATCTGAAGACGCAGGAAAAATATTATCTTGCGGATGTCACGCTGAAATACTGACTTTTGGGCTATAACAGGAAGATGCTGGCCGGAGAAGCGGATCGGATGGCAGAGATCTGATCCGATCCCGGATCTGATTCAGATCAGATCCAGGATCTCTGCCGCCACCTTGGGGCGGTTCATGGTATAAATATGGATGCCGTCCACACCTTCCGCCTTCAGCCCGCGGATCTGTTCGGCTGCATATTCAATTCCGGCTTTTCTCAGGTCGGCAGGATTGTCCGCATAGGCGGCGATCATGTCGGCCATTTTTTTCGGGACCGCGGAACCGGAGAGAGATACGGTGGTGCCGATCTGCTTTGCCGTTGTGATGGGCATGATTCCGGCACAGATGGGGAGTGTGATTCCTGCTTTCCGTGCGGCTTCCCGGAAACGGAGAAAGCTGTCGTTGTCAAAGAAGAGCTGGGTGATCAGAAATTCTGCGCCCGCCTCACATTTTTCCTTTAAGTGCTGCAGATCCTCCTCCATGCTTTTTGCCTCAAAATGTTTTTCCGGATAGCAGGCTCCTGCGGCGTGCAGGGAGGTAGTTTCCTTCAGATAGGCAATCAGATCGCTGGCATGAGCGAAAGCGCGGCTGTTGTACTGTTCATCGCTCATGTCGGCGGGGCGGTCTCCCCTCAGGGCGAGCACATGTTTCAGGCCCTCCTTTTCCATCTGAGCGGCGACAGCGTCGATGTCCTCTTTTTTGGAGCCGACGCAGGTCATATGAGCCAGCGCGTTGATATGGAGCTGATTCTGGATGTAGGAAGCAATTTCCAGCGTCCTTTTTGATTTACTTCCGCCAGCCCCATAGGTGACGCTGATGAAATCGGGCTTCAAAACCGCCAGCTTGTCCATGACGGCGAATGCATTGGCAAAATCATCCTCCTTCTTCGGGGGGAATACCTCAAAGGAGAGGGTGGGTTTCTTTTCATTAAAAATGTCCTTGATCATGTTCTTCCTCACTTCTGTTGCTCTGAACCGGTCCCGTTTTCTGCTGCAGTACGGATCATGGCCGCAGCCTTTTCCGCTGCGTGTGCCGCGGAATGGGACATCGGATGTTGACGCATGTCGAATAATATCGTACCATGATCCTGAGTGAAATTCAAGGATGCTGTTTCCTGAGGCAGGAAACGGACGTATGGAAAGAGAGGACAAATGCCATGGCGGGAAAAGTCTACCAGGTGAGAAATATTTATAAATGCATTCATGAAAAAGAGAGAGAGAGAAAAACATTTACGGTACGGGTGCCCGGTTCCAAAAGCATCACAAACCGGGCGCTTCTGCTTTCCATGCTTTCCGACGGGGACTGCATATTGAAAGGGGCACTGTTTTCCGACGACTCCCGCTATCTTGTGCAGTGTATTGCCGATCTGGGATTTGATATCACCGCAGATGAAGCGGCGGAAGAAGTCCGTGTGAAGGGGCTTGGCGGACGGATCCCCAAAAAGGAAGCGGCAGTTTACGTTGGGAGCGCAGGAACGGCCGCACGTTTCCTGACGGCGCTTCTGGGATTGAAAGAAGGCATCTGGCATCTGGATGCTTCGGAGCAGATGCGCAGAAGGCCCATGGAGCCGCTGCTCGCCTGCCTGAAAACGCTGGGAACGCAGGTGATTTATGAAGGGGTGGAGGGTCATTTCCCTTTTACCCTCATTGCCAAAGCGGAAGAGACGGCGGAAGAGGCGGGCCGGGAAAACCGCCGGACGGTCACGGTGGACATTGCCCACAGCAGCCAGTTTTTAAGCGCTCTTCTGATCGCCTCCTGCTGCAGCGGAAGAAATCTGGATATTCAGGTGCAGGGGACTCATGGCATGGCCTATATTGATATGACGGTGAAAATGATGGAGCAGTTTGGAATCATGCCACAGCATCTGCACGGTATTTCGGCGGGAGCGGGTTCTGCAGGGGGCTTCCGGATGGGGCAGGGCTGCTACAGGCATCAGGTCTATGAGATCGAACCGGATGTATCCGCGGCCTGTTATTTCTATGCCATGGCTGCGCTTCTCGGAATAGAGGGCGGGGTGCATGGCGTGCATTTTGACTCCCTGCAGGGAGATGTGGAATTTTTGCGGATTCTGGAGCGGATGGGCTGTGAAACGAAGGAAACCCCGGAGGGAATTGTGCTTCAGGGGCCGGAGAGTGGAAAGCTGATGGGAGTGGAGGCGGACATGCACGCCTGCTCCGATCAGGCCATCACCCTTGCGGCCATCGCGCCTTATGCGGATTCGCCCGTGACCATCACGGGAATCGGGCACATCCGCTATCAGGAGAGCGACCGCCTTGCGGCGATCGCCCAGGAGCTGAAGGGCCTCGGCATCCGTGTTCAGACCCGTGAGGATGGGCTTACCATCTGGCCGGGACAGCCTCAGCCGGGGAAAATCCACACCTATGACGATCACCGTATGGCCATGGGATTTTCCCTGACCGGACTGCGTGCGGACGGCATTGAAATCGATGATCCGGGCTGCTGCCGGAAGACCTTCGCACAGTATTTTGAGGTGCTGGACGGAGTGATTGACGGGCTGACAGGAAAATGAGCGTCGGCTGTTATTCCTTCCCATCCCAGCAATAGGTACACAGTTTGCACCGGTCGATGCCGACGGAGTCGATCATGTCGTCCAGCCGGTTATAGCGAAGGGAAGTGAAGTTAAGCTGCTTCCCGATGTTTTCCACCATTGTCTGATACCGTTCTGACTCCGGATCCGCATAGGCGTCCAGATCCACATGCCGTCCTTCTCCTTCCATGTCCCGGATGACCCGTCTGGTGATCAGATCCATTTCCGAGGTGGAACGGGAGAAGTTCAGGTATTTGCAGCCGTAGAGAAGAGGCGGGCAGGCAGGACGGATGTGAACCTCCTTCGCTCCGCTGGAATACAGAAATTCCGTGGTTTCCCTCAGCTGTGTGCCGCGCACGATGGAATCGTCGATCAGAAGCATGCTCCGGTCCTGAATCAGGTCGCGCACCGGAATCAGCTTCATCCTGGCGATCAGATCCCGTTTGCTCTGGATGGTGGGCATGAAGGAACGGGGCCAGGTGGGCGTGTACTTGATGAACGGTCTGGAAAAGGGGATGCCGGAGGCGTTTGCGTAGCCGATGGCATGCGCCGTTCCCGAATCCGGGACTCCTGCCACGATGTCCGGGGAAACATGATCCCGCTTTGCCATGGACGCTCCGCAGTTATAACGCATTTTTTCCACACTGATCCCTTCATAGGAGGAAGAGGGATAGCCGTAGTATACCCAGAGGAAGGTACAGATTTTCATGTCCTTTCCCGGATCTGCCAGAGTTTTCACTCCTTCCGGCGTGATGAGAGCGATCTCTCCCGGCCCCAGCTCCCGCACATTGGTGTATCCCAGATTCAGATAGGCGAAGCTCTCAAAGGAGACGCAGTAGGCGTTATCCTTTTTCCCGATTGCCACCGGAGTACGGCCCAGCCGGTCCCTTGCGGCATAGATGCCCTTTGGCGTCATCAGCAGGATCGTCATGGAGCCGTCGATGATTTCCTGAGCGTACTGGATGCCCTCAATCAGGTTTTCCTTCTGGTTGATGATGGTGGCCACCAGCTCCGTGGCGTTGATGCTTCCGCCGCTCATCTCCAGGAAATGGATATGGGATGAAAACAGAAGTTTGGAAAGAATATCGTCCGTATTGTTGATTTTTCCCACGGTGGCGATGGAAAAGGTGCCGTGATGGGAGCGCACGATCAGGGGCTGCGGCTCATAATCGGAAATGCTTCCAATGCCCAGATTGCCTTTCATCTCATTGACTTCTCTGTCAAATTTTGTCCGGAAAGGAGCGTTTTCAATGTTGTGGATGGCGCGGTCAAAGCCGTAATCCCTGCTGTATACGGCCATACCCGCCCTGCGCGTTCCCAGGTGGGAATGATAGTCCGTTCCGAAAAAAAGATCGAACACGCAGTCTTCTTTAGATGCTACGCCGAAAAATCCGCCCATGCTTTTACCTCTCATTTCTGAAATGATTTAAACTTTTGTAGAATGAATCCTGATTCATTTTAACATGAAAAATCGGGCTTGTATAGCAAGGGATTTGAAACGGTAACGACGAAAAAATATATTGACTTTTCAAATGGCGCCTCATAGAATAAGGAACAGAGAGCCTGAGACGGCAAACCGTCCGGAGAAGAGAAGGAAATCTGCATTCTCTCCCGAATCCGGGCGTGCGTCCGCTTCGACACTTCAAAAGAGCGCTGTCCGCGCGGCAGAAAAGAAATGGTGGTAAGAATGGACATTGGATCTGTGAATCATGAGGTGGCCTTCTGCAAGGTATATGACATGGCCACAAAGGAGAAGGTGGAACGAATCCTGTTAAAAAACAGGATATCCTACTACGTGGAGTGGGAGGATAAGGGTCTGGGGGGACTGTTTCTGTTCCGGAAGCCGAAGGATAAGACTGCCTGCGTATTCCGGATTCACAGTGATGAAGTGGCAAGGGCCAAAGAGCTTTTAAAATCTGTTCTTGGTTCAAAAGCAAAGGAAACTGGAGGAGAAGACTGATGGAAAGAAAAAATGTCTGGAATGTGTGGTCAGAGGAGCAGGTAAAGGCGGCTGACGCATTTGCCAGGGAGTATATGGATTTCCTGGACAACGGCAAGACGGAACGCGAATGCGTGGATACGCTGGTAAACCTGATTGAGAAGGCAGGCTACCGCGAGCTGAATGACCTGGTTGAAAAGGGTGAGACCCTGAAGCCCGGAGATAAGGTTTACGCGGTAAATATGAATAAATGTCTGGTGATGTACCAGATCGGAAAGCAGCCCATGAAGGCGGGCATGAACCTTCTTGGCGCACATATCGACAGCCCCAGAATCGATGTGAAGCAGAATCCCCTGTATGAGGACGAGAACATCGCCTATCTGGACACTCACTATTATGGCGGCATCAAAAAGTATCAGTGGGTTGCCATCCCTCTGGCGCTTCACGGCGTTGTTGTGAAAAAGGACGGCACCACGGTTGAGGTCAATGTGGGCGACGCTGAGGATGATCCTGTATTCTTCGTTTCTGACCTGCTGATTCATCTGGCAGGAGAGCAGATGGAGAAGAAGGCGGCCAAGGTGGTGGAAGGCGAAGCCATGGATCTGGTCGTTGGAAACATGCCTCTGAAGGATGAGGAAAAGAACGCTGTTACGGCAGGCGTATTGAAGATCCTGAAGGAAACCTATGATATTGAGGAAGAAGATTTCCTTTCCGCAGAGCTGGAGATCGTTCCTGCGGGACATGCCAGAGAAGCCGGCTTTGACCGCAGCATGATTCTGGCCTATGGGCAGGACGACAGAGTATGCGCTTATACCTCCGCAAGGGCCCTTCTTGAGGTCGCCGGAGAGGTGACGGAGCGTACCGGCTGCTGTATCCTTGTGGACAAGGAAGAGATCGGCAGCGTGGGAGCGACCGGCATGCAGTCCCGTTTCTTTGAGAATGCGACGGCAGAGCTGATGGAGCTGATGGGAGAGTACAGTGAGCTGAACCTGAGAAAATGTCTGGCAAACTCCTGTATGCTTTCCTCTGATGTGAGCGCAGGCTTTGATCCCGCCTACGCTTCCTGCTTCGAAAAGAAGAACGCCGCTTTCCTTGGAAAGGGAATGGTATTCAACAAGTTTACGGGCTCCAGAGGAAAATCCGGATCCAACGACGCGAATGCGGAGTACGTAGCTCACATCCGTGACATCTGTGACAGTTCCGATATCGTTTACCAGACCGCGGAGCTCGGCAAGGTTGACGTGGGCGGAGGCGGAACCATCGCCTACATCATGGCCCTGTACGGCATGAACGTGATCGACTGCGGCGTTGCGGTGCTTAACATGCACGCGCCCTGGGAAGCTACCAGCAAGGCGGACGTTTACGAGACCATGCGCGGCTATGTCGCTTTCCTGAAAAAAGCGGGAATGTAAATTAGAGAAAAACAGAAAGGGAAATCCGGGCCGGAAGGAAAAACCGGCCGGGATTTCTTTTTCCTGTACTCCATATTTTGATTGGGAATTTTTGAGATAGATGGAGGTAATCATGGACGGACTGAAAACATCCGATTATTATTATGAACTTCCGCCGGAGCTCATCGCCCAGGATCCTCTGGAGGACCGTTCGGCCTCCAGACTCATGGTTCTGGATAAAAAAACGGGGGCGGTTTCCCATCACGTATTCCGGGAAATCACCTCTTTTCTCAACCCCGGCGACTGCCTGGTTTTAAACAATACCAGGGTAATTCCGGCCAGGCTCATGGGCGTGCGCGAGGAGACCGGCGGCGCGGTGGAGGTGCTGCTGCTCAAACGCCGTGCGGGCGATGTGTGGGAATGCCTGGTAAAGCCCGGAAAGAAAGCAAGACCCGGCACCAGACTGGTGTTTGGAGACGGTCTTCTGCATGCGCAGGTGGAGGAAGTGGTGGAGGACGGAAACCGTCTGATCCGCTTTTTCTATGACGGGATTTGGGAAGAGGTTCTTGACCGTCTGGGCGAGATGCCGCTGCCTCCCTACATCACCCATAAGCTTCAGGACAAAAACCGTTACCAGACGGTATACGCCAAATTTGACGGTTCTGCCGCCGCACCCACCGCCGGCCTGCATTTTACGCCTGAGCTTTTAGAGCAGATTCAGGACATGGGCGTGGATCTGGCCTATGTGACCCTGCATGTGGGACTCGGTACCTTCCGGCCGGTGAAGGTGGAAAACGTGAAGGAGCATCACATGCATTCCGAATATTATCAGGTGAGCGCGGAAGCGGCGGAAAAGATCAACCGGGCAAAGGAGAGCGGCCACCGGGTGATCTGTGTTGGCACCACCAGCTGCCGCACCGTGGAAAGCGCCAGCGATGAAAACGGCCATCTGGAGGAATGCTGCGACAACACGGACATTTTTATCTATCCGGGCTATCGCTTCAAGGTGCTGGACGCTCTGATCACCAACTTCCATCTGCCTGAATCCACGCTGGTAATGCTGGTTTCTGCCCTGGCGGGACGGGAGCATGTGCTGGCCGCCTACGAGGAAGCGGTGAAGGAGCGGTATCGGTTCTTCTCCTTTGGGGATGCGATGCTGATTCAGTGAGGGAAAACGTGAAAAGGGAGAGCATCATGAGCAGTACAGTAAGGGATTTACAGCCATGGGATTGTCTTCTGAAAAAATTGTTTGGCGGCAGTTGGGAAGTATAAAGAATAAGAGGACTCGGATATTGAAAAATGGTGTCCTGACTTAAGAACGGTGAAAACTCTCGGTATAAGAACATTCTGGGATCTGCAGCAGAACCAGGAAATTCATAAGGATGCCGAATGGCAGGAAAAAATGGTTGATGTGGAAATGCGGGTATCAGACATGGACGGATATAAGGATATTGCTTTTTTTCATCATTTGCTCATTGAGAAGAAGGAAATTTCAGGAAAATAAAAATGTTACAGTCAGGGGCATCACGGTGAAAAACCGGATGCCCCTTTCGGCATGTGCCTGTCGGGTAGGCATCTCTGTAAGAAACCACAGCCGCGGGCCATCATTGCCATTATTATTTCAGCTTTCCATATTCCTCATCGGATACCGGCTCCAGCCATTCGTTGGAGGTTTCCTCGCCGGGAACCTCTACGGCAAGATGGGCGAACCAGGAATCCGGCGCGGCTCCGTGCCAGTGCTTGACTCCGGCGGGAATGTTGACCACGTCGCCGGGATGCAGCTCCTGCGCTTCTTTCCCCCATTCCTGATAATAGCCTCTGCCTGCGGTCACCAGCAGGATCTGGCCGCAGTACCGGCGGCGGTTCCGCCGCCCGGTTTCCATTTCCAGCCTCCTGCGCGGGAAGTATAGCTTTTATCCCGGCGCAGATATGGCATGCAAAAAATGCCTGTCCTGTCAAAATGTCGTCATAAACATTTTGTTATTATTGTAAACCTCTTCATTTCCACAGGGAATCATCGTATATTTTAGATGGCATAAACTAAAAGTGAATGCATAATGTTTGGAATGACAGGTATTTCATTCCGTTCCTCAGTATTCACTTAAAAAAGGCAGGGAACGGGTCTGCTCCTGCACGAACTGCCGGAAAAGCGCGGCGGCGGGAGGCATGTAAAAGCGGCTGTCATGGATCATATACAGGCTGCGTTCCCATGCCGGACTTTTGATCCGGATACTTTTTACAGGCAGATGGGAGAGAAGCTCCATTTCGGGTACGATGGCAATTCCGAAATGACAGGAGACGAGCCCTGCGATGACCTGATCTTCATCCACCTCGCAGGCGATTTCCGGTTTCCTTCCCATGGACTCGAACAGACCATCCACCACACTTCGGAGTCCGGAGCCCTCGGAGAAATACAGATAGGGATAATCCAGCGTCTGTTCCAGATCCACGCTGTCCAGCCCCGAAAGAGGATGATCCTGTGGAACGATGAGAACAAGTCTCTGGCGGGTGACTGGAAGGGAGATCAGGCTGCCGCTTTCCGGCCGGTGTCCGGGATCGGAGCAGAAAACCAGGTCAAAATGGCCCGCGGCCAGCTCTTCCAGAAGGGGACCGGTCATTCCGGAGCGAAAGGAGAAGCGGATATTCTTCTCCGGATATGCCGCGAGGAACCGTTCAGCCAGTTCAGGGAGAAACCGCACGCCGAGGCTTCTTAACAGGCCGAGACGGATCAGGCCCTCCCCACGGGCGGCAAGCCGGAGCGCCTCCGTTCCATCATTCAGCGTTTTCAGCGTGTTTTTTGCGGTATGCAGAAACTGTTCGCCAAAGCGGGTCAGAGTGGTATTGCGTCCCCGTTTTTCAAAGAGGGGAACGCCGAGCTCCTTTTCCAGCTGGTCGATAGCATGACTCAGAGAGGGCTGGGTGATGCAGAGCCGCTGTGCGGCCCGTGTATAATGGCCTGTTTCGGCCAGCTCAACAAAATACCTCAGATGAATCAGATTCATGGGAAATCATCCTCTCAATCGTGCCGCCGCGTGGCGGATTTTGTAACAATGACAACATGATTCATAGATAAAATCTATTATCTGATAAAAAGAATTGATTTGATTCCGCCTCCCCGCAGTTCTATACTGTGACCTGGAAGCTTCAGAGATCTTCTGCCCGCTCCGGCACACCGGAGAATACGGGCAGAGTATTTAAAGCAGGAAAATGATCGAGCGTGAAAAAAGAGCGAAAGAGAAAGGAAGGATCCGTTATGACTGAAGCAGCAGCCGGACTGGAAAAAGGAGAGAAAAGAAGGGCAGAAAGAAAGAGAAGAAGCGGCCTTGCGAATCCGTCCGTCACACTCAGAGGAGAAGCGGCGCTTCTGCTGATTGTGGTGATGAACAGCTTCGGCGTGGTACTGATGCTGCATTCCGGTTCCGGCATTTCCGCCATTTCCAGCGTCCCTTATGGATTTTCAGAGGTATTTCCCGCTTTGTCTCTGGGAACCTGGACCTATCTCTTTCAGGGGCTCCTGGTGTTGAGCCTGTTTATCATGCGCCGCAGATTTGTGCCGCAGTACCTGTTCAGCTTTGTGGTGGGGTTTGTGTTTGGCATCTTCGTGGATGTCCATGAAGTCTGGATCGCCCTGCTGCCGCAGACACTGCCGCTCCGGGTGTTGTATTTCATTGTCAGCTATCTGTGTATCTGCTTCGGCATTGCCCTGTCCAACCGTTGTAGGATGCCGATCGTTCCCACAGACCTGTTTCCCAGAGAGGCATCAGGAATACTGGGCATCCGGTATTCGGCCTTTAAGATTGCCTTTGATGTGAGCTGCCTTGCGATTACTGCACTGCTCACGTTCTTCTGCCTGGGGCATATCGATGGACTGGGCGTAGGAACCATTCTCGCCGCCTTCACCATGGGAAAGGTGATCGGCCTCATGGGAGACTGGCTGGATCGGAAGGTGCGGTTCGTATCCATTTTTTCGAAGGAGGGGAAGAGGATGGCAGAATAACAACCGATAAAAGAAGAATAGTATTTTGAAGAAAAGAATCGTTTCCGGCAAAATTACATCCGCCACTAAGGGAATGATATTATTTTATCTAAGTTGATTTATAGGAGAGAAGTATTGAAAATGGAAAAGAAAAAAGTTTTTATGATAATGCCATTTGAAGAGAGCTATTTTGAAATTTATGAAATGTTAAAACGTGAATTTGAAAAAGATTTCATATTTTCACATGCTGGTGAAGAAGATAATCAACAGAATATCCTAAAAGATATTATACAGGCTATATATGATTCTGATATTATAATAGCTAATTTGACAGGTTTAAATGCCAACGTTTTCTATGAACTCGGAGTTGCTCATACATTAAACAAAAAAGTAATTATTATTACAGAGGATATTTCAACATTGCCATTTGACTTGAAAAATTATCGGGCAAAAGAATATAGCACTCATTTTGTGAAATTTTCTGAACTCCTTGAATCTTTAAAAAAATATATGTATGGTGCAATTTCAGGTGAAATTGCATATAGTAATCCTGTTGCTGATTTTTTAGTTACAAAAGATGAAAAAGAAGTTGCTGCATCTATATACCAAAAGGGTATAACGATAACTCTTGATGAAGAATCAGACAAGGGGTTTTTGGATTTTTTGGCTGAAATTGAAGAAAATGCCAATGAAATGAGCAACGATATAAATAAGATGACGGAAGATATGAAAACTATGACTTCTGGAATGACTGTAAGTACAGCTGAAATAGCACGTGTAAATAAAAAGGGGGGGAGTGGAACAGCAATATTTGTACGAAAAGAGATTAAGAAAGTGGCAAAATATATTGAAACATTTAGTACGCAATTACGTTCATATAATCAATCATATATTGTTTTATGGGATAAAATAGAAAAAGATACGCTTGGGCTTATAGAAAACAAATTTGCAGCGCAAAATTCAGAAGATCTTATTACTTTTTTGAAATCCCTAAAAATAATGCAAAATTCAATCATTGAAAGTTGTTCATCCGTAGAAAATATGAAAAAATCATCGCTTAATAATTTAGGAATGGAAAGATCATTAAATCAAGCAATACGATTTTTAGATGAAGATTTAGAAAACTATATTATGATTATGGAGCAAATAGCTTCATCAATTGGTCGTATCCTTGAAAAAAGCCGTTTTGTAGTTGGTACTATAGATTTTAATGCGTAATAAGGAAAATGGCGAGCAAGAAAAAATTTGTTTTTCACTCGCCATTTTAGCATTCTGTTTATCAGCACTGGAAATAAGTTGATGTAAATGCTCTCTTACCACTGAAAAACCATGATTCAGCGCTCTTTTCCATAGTAAAGAATACCCAGCGCACCGGGACCTGCATGAGTGCCGATGCTGGGGCTGACATCGTTGATGAGGATGTTGTCAATCCCGGTCAGCTCCTTCACATAGGAAGCGGCAAGATTGGCATCTTCCAGACAGTTTCCATGTACGATGCCGACCGGAACCGTTCTGTCCGGGTTATCTCCCAGCGTGTCGCGCATCTTCTCCGCCAGAACACGGATGGATTTCTTGCGGCCGCGCACTGTGCCGTTGGAGGCCAGGGTTCCTTCCGCGGTGATGGAAAGGAAGGGCTTTAAGTTCAGCGCGGTACCCACCGCAGCTACAGCGCCGGAAATTCTTCCGCCGCGTTTTAAGTGAAACAGGTCGTCCACGGTGAACTGGACGTTGATATGTTTTTTGTATTCATCCAGAAAAGCCGCGTTCTCGGAAAGGCTACGGCCTTCCTCCTGAAGCTGGTGCGCCTTGAGGAACAGGATGGTCTCCGCAAGGGAAACGTTCAGGGAATCCACCACGACGATTTTTCTGTCCGGATATTCCTCCATCAGCTCCTGCGCCGCAACGCAGACGTTGTTATAGCTGCCGCTTAAGGCAGAGGAGAAGGCGATGTGCAGGATGTCAAAGCCTTCCTTCAGAATCCCCTCAAAGCGTTCCCGGATGACGGCCGGGTTGTTCGCCATGGAAGAGGGGAGGGCGCCCTCCCGCATTTTCTGATAAAATTCAGCGGGCGTCATGTTCTTTTCATCACCGTATACCTCATCTCCAAAGGCATAGTACTGGGGAATGATCACCGTATGATATTTCTCAACGAGAAAAGACGGCAGATCAGAATTGGAATCGGTGGTAATCTGATAATTTTCCATAATACTTCTCTCTTTTCCTCTGAAATCAGTTTCGCTTTTTCGCAGGACGGCCGAAACCGCCATTTTCCGCAAAAAAACGGGGATTCAAAACAAGCTGATTATAAGCTTTCATGCAGGAAATGTCAACGCGCTGTCGAAGCACTGCGCAAATAGGCAATGACTTTTTGCGCGGGATGGTGTAGAATAGAAAAAACAGTGTTACATGTCGCCCCCGGCCACGTACTTGCTGCATGGTCGGGAGCCGATAAGATTCAACAGGCGATTGGGCTTCGCGAAGCGAACTTATAATGCCCAATCGCCCGTTACTGGTTACACGGTGACCAGTAACAAAGCAGTCGGTATTTGCCGCAGGGAGCTTTCCCGGTCGGATGTCAAGGAGAAAGGTTTAGAGTCGGAAATGAGCTTCAGAGAAGATGTGTTTGCGAAAATCGTTACCTATATCACGGTGGCTGTGCTGCTTGGCGCAATGCTTGTTGAGGCGTTCGTCATCTACATGGAACGCCGGGAGCAGACGGAGCTGGAGGCGCAGGCAGCTTCCGCTCAGGAAACCATAAATGAGCTGAGCGTGCAGACCCACAGCCTGACGGCTCAGGTGGAAGAGCTTCAGGAGTACAAGGATAAATGGGAAAATTCCGTCATCCTCGCGGATAACGAGCTCTGTCAGAAAATGAGAGAGGATCTGTCAGGCCGGTCGGAGGTCATCCCGGAGGAAGCTGTGGAAGCATCGCTTCTGGCGGAGGAGGCGGACTCCCTGAGTGAAGCGGAGGATGAAGAAGCGGATGCGGCAGAGGACAGGAAAGGTACGGATGCGGCAGAAGCAGATACATCAGAAGATTCGGAAGAAACGGAGCTGACCGCTGCAGGTTTTTCTTTTCCCTCAGCGGAAAATAAGGAATGGCTTCTGCCTCTGAATCTGGGAAATGAGCCCAGCGTGGAATATCTGTTCTATGCGAGAGCGGAAGATGCGGAAAGAGGTCGGTATATTGATATTCTGTTTGAAGTGCCGGTGGACCGGCCTGGCGGAGATCCTGTGCTTGATGATGACGGTCAGATTATCTGGCGGTGTCTGGCTTACGATGCCGGACTCGGCTGGACGCTCTATACGACTCCCGGGGAAGGGACGGAATCATGAGGCGGAGAAGAGAATCTGATAGCTGAGGTAGATATATGAAATCAATGGAAGAAATATATGAGGAGCTGAACGCTTTCATCCGGGAGGGCCAATGGGAGAAAATCGAATCCTGCCTGCAGACCTGTATGGATGAAGCGAGAGAGGAAGAAGAGAACGGTATCTATGTTGCCGCGGGAAATGAGCTTCTTTCCTTTTACAGGCAGAGCGGGCAGTATGAAAAGGCGTTCGCGGTATCTGAGGACATCCTGCTTCTGATGGAGGAACTGAATCTGGAGGATACGGAGCACTTTGCACTGGTGCTGATGAGCACGGGCGCCGCCTATGAGGGCGCCGGGCAGCAGCGTGAGGCGGAGCGGTGTTATGCCCGCGCGGCCCGCATCCTGGATGGGAAAAAGGGGATGGAGCTGCTGCTGGCAGAGGCCCTGACCAGCCAGGGACTGCTTCTTCTTTACCGACAGGAAGAAAAGCAGGCGGAGACATTTCTGAATCGAGCCAGAGAGCTGTTTGAGCAGTTTGAAGAGAAAAAAGAAGGGGAAGCCTCTGCAGCGGAGGAAGAGCGCGCCGCAGGAGGGCAGGCGTCGGTCTATTATCTGACGGCCCTTTCCGGCCTTGGAGAGGCGGCATGGAAACAGGAAAATTATGCGCAGGCTCTTTCCTGCTATGAAAAGGCGGCGGAAAAAAGCTTCTCCCTTTCAGGCGCTTCCGAAGGAACGCGGCTGTTCTGGAAAAACTGTGCCGCTGTCTGCGCCGCGCTGAAGGATCCTGAAAAGGAGGCCCATTACCTGGCACTGATGGATGGCGATCCGCCGTTACATGCAGCTGCAACTCAGTCACAGACCGGATCGGAAGGAAAAGTGTCATAGACCGGATCGGGAGGAAAGACTTCTTGAAACGTATGTTCGATCATGCTATAATGACGAAAGCGGATCTGCTTCTGCTTGCCGCCGCCCTGTGTGCGGCGCTTCTCTTTGTTCTGTATCTTTCGTTCGCGGGCAGAGAGGGAAGCAGGGTGCGGGTGGTCTGCGCCGGAAGCCTCCAGGGGGAATATTCCCTTCAGGAGGACAGAGAGATTGCGCTTTCGCTGGAAAACGGCACCAATCTGCTCATCATCCGGAACGGGCAGATATGGATGGAAGAGGCGGACTGTCCGGACGGACTCTGCATCCGGCAGGGGGCTGTCAGCCGGGTGGGAGAGAGCATCATCTGTCTTCCGCATGAGCTGGTGGTCACGGTAGAAGGTGAGGATGGCGGAGATGGTCTGGATGGTGTGGCAGGATAGAGGGTGCTGTGAGCTGTGATGTTGATGAGATGATACACAGGAGAATGGTATGAACAGAAAAGGTACGGCGGGGACAGCGACGCTCGGTCTGCTTCTGGCCTTCGCGCTGATTCTTGGATATGTGGAAACGCTGATTCCGTTTCCGTTCGGTGTGCCGGGGATGAAGCTTGGGCTTCCCAATCTGGCGGTTCTTCTGGTTCTGTATCTGTTCGGTGCCAGGGAAGCGCTGCTGGTCAATATGTGCAGGGTCTGTCTGTCTGCCTTTCTGTTCGGCAGCTTTTCTTCCCTCCTTTACAGCCTTGCCGGAGCGTTTTTCAGCTTTTTCATCATGGCTCTTCTGAAAAAGCATCCTGCCTTTTCTGTAACAGGTGTGAGCTGCGCCGGCGGAATCGTGCATAATGCGGCGCAGCTCTGCGTCGCCATGCTGATTACGGAAACGGTTCAGATTCTTTATTATATTCCGCCCCTTCTGGCCTGCGGCTGTCTTACCGGCTTCTGCCTGGGGCTTATCTGCCGGGCTGTTCTGGCCCATCTGCCGGAACGGACGATGGAAAACGGAGGAAAATAATTATGTTTGCATATCTGATCGGACGCGTCGCCGGAGTTACGGAGGACAATCTTGTGCTTGAGGTGGGACAGATCGGGTTTAATATCAAAATCCCGTCTGGCCTGCCTGCTCTTTTGCCGCCCATCGGAGAAGAAGTGAAAATATATACCTATACCTGCGTGCGGGAGGACGCCTTTTTGCTGTACGGTTTTCTCAGCCAGGATGAGCTTGACATGTTCCGGCTGTTGATCACGGTGAGCGGTATCGGGCCAAAGGGCGGGCTTTCCATCCTTTCCGTGATGAGCGCGGATGATGTGCGCCTTGCGGTGCTCACTCAGGATGCGAAAGCGATTTCCAGAGCGCCCGGCGTGGGGGCGAAGACCGCGCAGCGTCTGATTCTGGAGCTGAAGGATAAGGTTTCCATGGAGGAAACGTTTGTGTCCAGGAAAAGCGCAGCCTATGCGGCGCAGACGGCGGGCTTAAGCGACGCGAAACGGGAGGCCGCCGAGGCGCTTGCCGCGCTTGGCTACTCCGCTTCGGAGGCGGCGCAGGCGGTGCGGAAGGTGGAAAATGCGGACGAGCTGGATGTGGAGGAGCTTCTGAAGGCTGCTCTCAAACATCTGTTCTGACTGCTGCCGGATTGATATCAGTCCTGGCCTGGCGGCTTATTTTTTCAGGATGCAGTTTCCTGCTGCTCCGGCATGGAGGTAAATATGGCAAGAGTCATTGAGACGAACGTTACGGAAGAGGATATCAGAATAGAGAGCACGCTGCGTCCGCAGACGCTGGACGATTATATCGGACAGAAAAAGGCGAAAGAAAATCTGAAGGTATACATTGAGGCTGCAAAACGGCGCGGAGACGCTCTGGACCATGTGCTGCTGTATGGGCCTCCCGGCCTTGGAAAAACCACGCTGGCGGGCATCATCGCAAATGAGATGGGCGTTCATATGAGAGTCACCAGCGGGCCTGCCATCGAGAAGCCGGGAGAGATGGCGGCCATTCTCAACAATCTGCAGGAGGGCGATCTGCTGTTCGTGGATGAGATTCACCGCCTGAACCGTCAGGTGGAGGAGGTGCTTTATCCGGCCATGGAGGATTATGCCATCGACATCATGATCGGAAAGGGCTCCTCGGCCCGCTCCATTCGTCTGGAACTTCCCCATTTCACCCTTGTGGGGGCTACCACCAGGGCAGGTCTTCTGACCGCACCGCTCAGAGACCGCTTCGGCGTGATTCACAGACTGGAGTTCTATACGGTGGAGGAGCTGACGCAGATCATCGTCCATTCCGCCGCAGTCCTTGGTGTTCAGATTGATGTCGGAGGGGCGGGAGAGCTGGCGAGAAGAAGCCGGGGGACGCCCAGAATTGCCAACCGTCTTTTGAAACGGGTGCGCGATTTCGCCCAGGTTCGTTTTGACGGGGCAATCACCCTGGAGGTGGCGAAGAAGGCTCTGGATCTTCTGGATGTGGACCGGATGGGACTGGATCATGTGGATCGGAACATGCTGGATACCATGATCTACAAGTTTAACGGAGGTCCCGTGGGGCTGGATACGCTGGCTGCGGCCATCGGGGAGGACGCCGGGACCATCGAGGACGTTTACGAACCCTACCTGCTTCAGAACGGCTTCATCAACCGCACGCCCAGAGGAAGAGTTGTAACGGAAGCGGCTTACCGTCATTTGGGGCTTGAATTCCCGCAGCCTTCTGGTGTATAATAATCTCCGTGTAACGGGATGCCGGTAACGGGACGAAGGAGAACAGCATGGCTGTCAAGACAGATACGGAAGTAATCATCGGAGGAAAGGTTTTCACGCTGAGCGGATATGAGAGCGAGGAATACCTGCAGCGGGTGGCCTCCTATATCAATAACAAGCTGACGGAATACAGCAGGCTGGAGGGCTTTACGAGACAGCCGCCTGACCGTCAGAATATTTTGATGCAGCTGAATATTGCGGATGATTATTTTAAGGCGAGAAAGCAGATCGCCCTTCTGGAAGAGGAGCTTCAGGGCAAGGAGAAGGAGCTCTATGATCTGAAGCATGAGCTGGTCGCGTCCCAGATCAAGCTGGAAAATTCGGAAAAATCCCTGAAAAGCGTCCAGAAGGAGCTGAACGAAAGCTCTAAGAAAATCGTCAGACTGGAAACAGAGCTGGCGGATAAAAATGACAGAAATAAAAAAGCATAACGGACCAGGACGGGCTGTCTTTTTGTGGACAGCCTTTTTTCATTAAAAGAGGAAAGTGGAATGAAGAAACCTGAACTTCTTGCACCTGCCGGGGATTATGGCTGCTTTCGGGCGGCGCTGAAGGCGGGAGCGGATGCGGTGTACATAGGGGGCCAGGAGTACGGTGCGAGAGCGTATGCCGGGAATTTCAGCCGGGATGAAGTGCTTTCGGCGCTGGATGAGGCCCATTTTTACGGAAAAAAAATCTATCTTACGGTCAATACGCTCATGAAACAGGAGGAGCTGGACCGGCTTGCGGATTTTATCGCTCCATTTTATGAGGCGGGGCTGGACGGCGTGATCGTGCAGGATGTGGGAGCGCTCTGCGTGCTCGGAAAGAATTTCCCGTATCTGCCCCTGCATGCGAGTACCCAGATGACCGTCACGGATGCGGAAGGAGCAAAAGCCCTGAAGCGGCTTGGAATTGTCCGGGTTGTTCCGGCGCGTGAGCTTTCCCTGAAGGAGGCGGCGCTCCTGAAACGGGAAAGCGGACTCGAGGTGGAGGTGTTCATCCACGGAGCCATGTGTTACTGCTATTCCGGGCAGTGCCTGTTCAGCAGCATGCTGGGCGGACGCAGCGGAAACCGGGGAAGGTGCGCCCAGCCCTGCCGGCAGCCCTACCGCATCCGGTCACAGAAAACAGGAAAGGCCTGTTATCCGCTGAGCCTGAAGGATCTGTGCACCATCGACCTGATCCCGGAGCTGATGGGTGCCGGCATCGATTCCTTTAAGATCGAGGGACGCATGAAACGGGCGGAGTATGTAGCAGGTGTGACGGACGTTTACCGGCGCAGGATTGATGAATATCTGAAACATCCGGAGAAAAAAGGGGAGGTGCCGCCGGAGGATAAAAAGCTTCTTTCTGTTCTGTATGTGCGAAGCGGTCTGGGAAGCGGATATCTGACGAAGCACAACGGACGGGATATGGTTACGCTGAATCAGCCGGGGTATGCAGGATGTGAGGACAAAATCCTGGAGGAGATCCGCAGTCGGATTCTGGACCGGACGATGGAGCTTCCGGTTTTTCTGACGGCTGAGCTGGAAGCGGGAAAACCGTTCCGCCTGACGGCACAGGCGGGAAAGGAAACGGTCTGTCTGGAAGGAGAGACGGTACAGCAGGCGCAGAAGCGTCCGCTTTCCGAAGATGAGGTGAGACGGCAGCTGTCCAAAACGGGCGGAAGCGGTTTCCGGGCAGAGAAAATCGATGTCCGTATGGCGGGAGAAGTATTTCTTCCCCTGAAGTCCGTCAATGAGCTGAGAAGGAGTGCACTTGAAAAGCTGCGTGCCGGAAGGATCGCGGCGTACTGCCGCCTGAGCGGGACAAAGGCGGAGAAGGTACTCCCCGGTTCTGCCGGTTTTTTGACTGAGCGGCCGGAGGCTCCGTTTTCTTTGGCCGCAGAACAGGCACCCTCATCCGCGCAGCCGGAGCAGGTCCCTTTGCCCGCGCAGCCGGAGCCGTCCGCTTCCGGCTCTTCACCCTGCGGCCTGTCAGCCTCTGTGGCCACGCTGCCTCAGCTTCAGGCCTGTCTGAATGCGGGCGTTTCCAGAATTTATATATCTTATTCGGCTGTGAACGGTGAAATGGAGAAACAGCTGAGAGCGGCGAAAGAAGACAGCGTTTCTACGGAATTTTTCCTTTCGCTTCCCGTTATTTTCCGGGCGGAAACCAGAGAGCAGAGGAAGCATGTGAAGGCGCTTCTTGATACCGGACTTTTTGAGGGAGCGCTTATTCCCTCTGCCTCGGGGCTCGTATGGCTGAAGGAAAACGGCTGGAAAGGAAAGATCGCGTTTGACCACAGAATCTATATCTGGAACAGACAGACATGGGAATACTGGAACACTGACATGGACACCTACTGCGCGCCGCTGGAACTGAATGGAAGGGATGTTTTTGCCCTGCCTGCTCCGAAGGAAGGAATGCGGGGAAGAAAGGAGATTCTGGTTTACGGCAGAATTCCCATGATGGTAACGGCAAACTGTGTCCGGAAAACGGCCGGGGAGTGCCTGAAGGACATCCGGCCGGGAAAAGGGATGGCTGTGGGAGCGCCGGACGGCGGAAAAAACGGAAATGAGCTGTTTCTGATCGACCGGTATCAGGCGGAATTCCCCGTCGTGACCGACTGCCGTTTCTGCTATAATGTCATCTATAATTCCGTTCCCCTTTCCCTTCATGGCTTTCTGGGAGATCTGTCGGAAAGCGGAGCGGCGTTCCTCAGACTGGATTTCCTGGAAGAGGATGGTGAGAAAACAGAAGAGATTCTGCGCCTGTTCAAGGGCGGGCTTTCGGGAAAGCAGGTACAGCCGGCATATGCTTTCACCACAGGACATTTCAGGAAAGGAGCACAGTAACAGGCATGGAGCAGGTCATCGTGATTTATTCCAGATATGCAATAGCGTTTCTGGCGGTTTTGTATGCGGTGCTGTCCGTGGTGCGCTTTTTCCTTTCTCACGGAAAGGGGCGGCCTGTGGATACAGCGCAGACGGTCTGCATTTTTATCTGGCAGTTTGTCGCCTTTCTGACGCTCTGTCTGGAAACGGGAGAGCTGGATGCCCTGTTTTTCTATGCGTTTTCCCAGATTACCCTGTTTGCGTCCATGATGCTGTTTCTCATGATTTATCCGGGAATGAACCGGGCGCTTCTCAATCATATGTGTTTCCTTTTGGGAACCGGATTCCTGATCCTCGGGAGGCTGAATCTGCAGCAGGCGATCCGCCAGCTCATCATCGCGGCCGCAGGCCTGCTGATTTCCATGGCGGTTCCATACGTGGTCAGAAACTGGGAAGAACTGCTTAAGAATCTGACACTTTTATACGCAGGAGGTGGATTTTTGGCTCTGTCAGCAGTTCTCATTCTGGGACAGGTGACCCATGGCTCCCGGATCAGCTATACGGTGGCGGGAATCACCTTCCAGCCTTCGGAATTCGTCAAACTTCTGTTTGTCTTTTTCCTTGCGGCATTTTTGTGGGAGGATACCTCTCTGAAAAATCTGACGATTGCCGCGGCTGCCGCAGGCGCTCATGTGCTGGTGCTGGTTCTGTCCAGAGATCTGGGAAGCGCGCTCATCTTCTTTCTGGTTTTCGTTTTTCTGGTGTTCTTTGCAACCGGGAAATACCGTTATCTTGCGTTAGGGACCGCCGGAGGCTGCGTGGCGGCCTGGGTGGCTTACCGCCTGTTTTCCCATGTACAGGTCAGGGTACAGGCATGGCGTGATCCCTGGAGTGTGATTGATGGTCAGGGCTATCAGATCACCCAGTCGCTTTTTGCTCTGTCCAGGGGCGGCTGGTTTGGGCTTGGAATCGGACAGGGTACGCCGCAGGACATCCCGTATGTGGAGACGGATTTCATTTTCGCAGCGGTCACGGAGGAGCTTGGGCTTCTGTTTTCCGTGAGTCTGCTTGTGGTCTGCGTCTGCTGCTTCCTGCAGATGATGCGCATCGCGCTGGGCAGCTTTCCGGGCAATGTCCATGGCATGGCCCAGAGCAATGCTCTTGTGCAGCAGGACCGGTTTTACCGCCTGCTGGCGTCCGGATTTGGAGTAATGTATATTTTCCAGGTGTTTCTGACTGTGGGCGGCGGAATCCGTTTTATCCCTCTCACAGGCGTGACGCTGCCTCTGGTCAGCTATGGAGGAAGCAGCGTGATGACCACGCTTCTTATGTTCGCAGTGGTGCAGGGCGCCGGCCTGAAACGGCGGACTCTGCGGCCGGCGGATGATGACGCGGACTGGGAGGAGGAATGGGAAGATGACTGGCGGAACGGAGAGGATAACAACTGGGAAGACGGAGAGAATGACGGCTGGCAGGATGAGGATGACGAATGGAGGGAAGAGGGAGAATACGAAGAGGAGGAGTATGAACCCGAAGAGCCGGAGGGGGAATGGGAAGAGGACGACGAAGCGTCTTACCGCAGGCAAGGCCATAGAGGAAAAAGGCGCTCAGGAAGGAAAGGATGGTAGGGATTCGGAATGGCAGAAAGAGGAGAAAAGCGGACAGGGGGAAGACAGACCGGAAGAAGACGCGGCAGGCAGAAAAATGTCAGATCAGGCCGGAACCGTGAAAACGGTGGATTTCCGGACGAAAGCACGTCGCGGCTGCAGCTCATCGGCTGCGCGGTATTTTTCTGCGCCCTGTTCACCGCCATGGCCGCCTATCTGTGTATTTACATTCCTTCCCACTCGGAGGAACTGTTCAACAACAGCTATAACAGCAGGCAGAGCGTCCTGGCACAGCAGAATACCCGTGGAACCATCTGCTCCGCGGACGGAGAGGTGCTGGCGGAAACGGTGACTGAGGATGGGAAAGAGGTGCGGCAGTACCCTTATGCAAATATGTTTTCCCATATCGTGGGCTATTCCACCCGTGGAAAAACCGGACTGGAGAGCCTTGCCAATTATGATCTGATCAATACCTCTGCTTCCGCGTCCGAGCAGGCGGAAAACGCTGCGGACGGTGTAAAAAATCCGGGCAACAATCTGGTCACCACGCTGGATGTGTCGCTTCAGGAGGCGGCGTATAACGCCATGGGGCTTTATGAAGGTGCGATTGTGGTAATGGAGCCCTCAACGGGTAAGATCCTTGCCATGGTATCCAAACCGGATTTTGATCCCAATGAGATCGCACAGGAGTGGGAGAACCTGAATCAGGATGGGAGTTCCGTCCTTCTGAACCGGGCGTCGCAGGGGCTCTATCCACCCGGCTCTACCTTTAAAATCATAACGGCCCTGGAGTATATCAGAGAGAATCCGGATGACTGGGAAAATTACAGATTTCAGTGCAGCGGAAGTTATACCCATGGAGATACCACCATCCGCTGCTATCATGGAAGCAGCCATGGAAGCCTGGATTTCATACATTCCTTTGCGGAGTCCTGTAACTCATCCTTCGCCAACATCGGAATGAGCCTGGATAGGAGAAGCTTTCTTTCCACCCTGGATGAGCTTCTGTTCAATAGGGAGCTTCCCGTTGACATCGCGTATTCCAGAAGCTCCGTGGCTCTGGACGAGGACAGCGGTGATGCTGATATGATTCAGACCGTGATCGGCCAGGGGAAAACCCAGATGACGCCGCTGCATCTGTGCATGATCACTTCCGCCATCGCGAACGGCGGAGTGCTGATGAAGCCCTATGAAATGGACCGGGTTGAAAAGCCGGACGGTACGGTGCTGAAGCAGTATGAGCCGGAAGAGTATGCGCGGCTGATGACCGCGGAGGAGGCGGAGATTCTGACAGAGCTGATGACGGATGTGGTGGAGGAGGGAACGGCCACAAAGCTTTCCGGCCTGTCCTATACCGCGGCGGGAAAGACCGGCTCCGCCGAGTACAGCGACAACACCAGCGACTCCCACGCCTGGTTTACGGGCTTTGCTCCGGCGGAAAATCCGCAGGTCGCGGTTACCGTGATCATCGAGGGAATCGGTTCCGGCGGAGACTATGCGGTTCCCATTGCGAAGCGGGTGTTTGACGCTTACTTTGGCACGGTGGGATAGAAAACAATTTCTTTACAGGAAAAATTTCTTGCCTACGGCGTGTATTTGGGATATACTTGAACTAGTTTAGCGGAAGGGACATGTTTCTTTGCATGGCCCGAAGTGCACACCTTACAGGAGGGATTGCAATGATTGAAGCAACAAGCTGTGGCGGTGTGGTTATTTTCCGCGGGAAGATACTGCTTTTGTACAAGAACTTCAAGAACAGGTACGAGGGCTGGGTTCTGCCCAAGGGAACGGTAGAGGCAGGAGAAGAGTATAAGGATACGGCGCTTCGGGAGGTACTTGAGGAAAGCGGGGCAAGGGCCTCCATCATCAAGTATATCGGCAAAAGCGAGTATACCTTTAACGTGCCGGAGGATACGGTGGACAAGGAGGTACACTGGTATCTGATGATGGCCGACAGTTATTACAGTAAACCACAGCGTGAGGAATATTTTGTGGACTCCGGGTTTTACAAGTACCATGAAGCCTATCATCTGCTGAAATTCGCCAACGAGAAGCAGATTCTGGAAAAAGCGTATCATGAGTATCTGGATCTGAAGAAGAGAAATCTCTGGGGAAGCAGAAAATATTTCTGAAGGATTCCGGCATCACAGAAGCGGGAACGGAAGGAGAGGCGGGAACGAATCAAAAGCTTTCCCGCTTCTCCTTTTCCTGTATATCATGAAAGCCCGCCTGGCGGCACAGAAGAAAATTCCGGAAACCCTGCGCGTAATACATGCAAAAATGGAAAGAAACGGTATGAAACCTTCCCAAAACGGCAATGGTTTTAAGGAAGGGCGGGAAAGGAAGACTTGATACAGCATGAAGTTCTGCAGCAATCTCTATGTGGGAAAAAGCATCAGGGATCCTGAAAAGGTGAAGTGGAAGCTGAAGCATAATGCAGGACAGTTTTCGATCTATGTGATCGCGCTGGCCGCATCGAAAGAGGATCAGCTTGAGATCATCCACAGCGGATATCTGAAACAGCGCTGCTTTGATACGGAGCATATGCTTGTGGTCGGCCTCGCATCCGGCAGGCAGGAAGCTGTGGAAATCGTGGCCCGGCTCGCGCAGAAGGTGGTCCGGGAAACCGGGGATGCCGATATCAGGGGATATATTCTGAATTCGTGCGCCGCGGAGAGCGCCCGTCATCGCTTCTGACCGGACGGGAGAAGGCGTACAGGGGGTATATGGAAATCGTTTTTTTTATTCTAAAAACAGCAGGAGTCATTCTGCTTCTCATATTGGGCCTGCTTCTGACCGCGGCTGCACTCCTCCTTTTGGTTCCGGTGAGATACCGGGCGGAGGGAAGACTGCCGGAGGAAGGAAAGCCGCAGGCATATGTCCGGTTTACCTGGCTGCTGCATCTTATTAACGTCCGCGTGGAATATGCGGACGGGCTGAAGCTGACGGTGCGGGCGGCAGGAATCCGTATCCGCCCGGAGCAGTGGAAGCGGCGGGAAAAAGTGCCGGAGAGCAGGGAGCCGGAACAAAGCGCGGAAGAACAGGGAGCCGGAGGCGGCCCGTTTCCGGAAAACGGGAAAGCCCAGGAGACCGGAAAGCCTTCCGAAACGGCTGAAGAGAAGCCGTCCGTCCTGCGGATACCGGAAAGCCCGCCTCATGAAGAAACCGCGCCAAACGAAGAGCGTTCGGATCATTCTGAAAAAGCGGTCCCGCCTGCGGAGAAAGGAATGTCGGAAAGAATCCGAAAATGGGCTGCAGCTTTGAAGGAAGCTCTGCGCAGGCTGACGGAGAACCTTAAAAATGTCGGGCAGACGCTGGAACAGATCGGGAAGAAAGTGGAACAAATCCGGGAAACGGCAGTATATTACCGGGATCTTTTTACAAATGCGGAGTCGCAGGAGACTATCCGTCTGGTCTGGAAGCACGTAAAAGGACTTCTTTTACATGTGAGGCCGAAAAAGCTTTCGGCCGAATTTATCGTCGGCGCGTCTGATCCGGCGGTGACAGGGAATGTGCTCGCCGTTCATGGCATCCTCTATCCGTGGATCGGTGAGGAGGTCCGCATCATACCGGATTTTGAAAAAGAGCGTCTGTGCGGGGAATTTTACGCGGCAGGAAGAATCCGCGCCTGCGTGGTGCTTTATCATGTTTTAAGAGTGATTCTGTATAAAAAGACATGGACTTTTATCAGACAGCTGAAAAGGAGGAGCTGACCAATGGCTGAAAATCATAATAACATCAATGCTGTGATGGAATCTCTGCTGAAGGGAGCAAACACGCTGATGTCCACAAAAACCGTGGTGGGAGAGGCGACGAAGATAGACGACACCATCATCATCCCCCTTGTGGACGTAACCTTCGGCGTGGGAGCAGGAGCCAGCAGGAACGAAAAAAAGGATGGCGGGGCCGGAGGACTTTCCGGAAAAATGACACCGAGTGCGGTGCTTCTGATTAAAAACGGCCAGACGAAGCTGGTCAATATCAAAAATCAGGACAGCGTGACGAAAATCCTGGATATGATCCCGGATCTGGTGGACCGTTTTACGGCGAAGCCGGAAACGATGATGAGCGATGAGGAAGCGCAGAAGGCGGCTTTTCCTGAAGAGGAAGCCTGAAAGGAAAAGCGAAGAAGAATCATGCCGGCGGCGGATGCATAGAATAACAGTAAGACGATAAGGAACGGGTGAGCCGGAATGCAGCAGCTCTGGAAACTGATCGGTATTATTGTATTCAGCATTGCCATCGGCATGTTTTTGACTCTGCTCATTGCAAACCGGCTGGCCGGTCTGA
>ULPS01000312.1_pt1 | contig 29554 bp, 20 predicted proteins | sample 1953711 | NCBI WGS metagenome assembly ULPS01 (sample SAMEA4835635, study PRJEB28245) | human gut metagenome | biome: gut microbiome; material: fecal sample | place: Denmark | collected 2008 | reverse complement strand
CCTTTTTGCTTTCTGCTTTATCCTTCCAGAAATACCCTCCTTCTGCCCGCATAAATTCCCGGACGGCAGAGCTGGCCGAATCCGGTCACACCCTCTTTCGCGCCGTCCAGCGCCGGGTCTGCATAATGGTAAAACCATTCCGTCATCTGCGCATACATACGGTCTGCCATCGGCCGGTATTCCGGCTCATCAATCAGGTTTTTCTGCTCATCAGGATCAACGGACAGATGATAAAGCTCATCCGGACCATAGGGAATCCGGCAGACATACTTCCATTCCTCTGTCCGGATCATCCGTGTCGGACCGTATTCGTCATATACCACCACCCATTCACCGGAATTATCCTCTGCATCAGATTTTTCCGTTTTCCCTTCATCTGCAGGTTTCTCTCCGGCAAAAACATCCGCAAAGCTTCTTCCGGGAAGCCGCTCCCTCTCTTCCGGGAAGCCATATTCGCTTTTCTTTCCACAGCCGGCTTCTGTTTTCCCGCCGCTTTCCACACTGCGGCCGCTCTTCTCATACGCCTCCGGGATGCCGTCCACAATTCCGGCCATATCCATCAGCGTTGGGAAAAAGTCGTACTGACTGCACATTCTTCTGCACACCACGCCAGCCTTATAATGCCCGGGCCAGGAGATCAGCAGAGGCACCTTTACCGCGGTATCATACATATTGAACGGGAAGGTGCCGTTTCCCTTGCCCCAGATGCCGTGGTGTCCCATGTTCATACCATTGTCAGCCGTAAAAATCACTATGGTGTTCTCCCGCATGTCCAGCTCCTCCAGCCGGTCCAGAAGCCGTCCGATATCAGCATCCATAGCCGTGATCGCCGCGTAATAGCCGCGAAGCAGAGATTTTCTCACTTCTCCCGTTCCATATGGGGCACTTTCGATCTGGTTGGGATGAATTGGAAGATCCGGTGTCGCGGTAAAGCCGCAGTTCCGATACATCTCAATGTATTCCTTCGGATGCTGGTCCTCCTCCCAGGGATCATGGGGGGCCGTGTAGTGAACGCTCAGATAGAACGGCTCCTCCTGTTCCTGAAATTCCGTCAGCCATCCCAGGGCCTTATCCGTAATCACATTCGTGATATAACGGTTCTCAAAATGAATGGTACCGTTCTCCACCACATCCGCCTTGTCATAATAGCAGCCTCCCCGCCCGATGGTGAACCACCGGTCAAAGCCATGCTGCGGAACCAGGCTGTCTCCCAGATGCCATTTCCCGGCCAGAGCACAGGTATAGCCGTTTTCCTTCAACACATCCGTGTACGTGCGCATACCGTCCAGGTAACGGATGGGTTTGTCTTCCAGCCTGTAATATGGATCCTCCCTGATTTCTCCCAGCGCTTCCCGGTCCAGATTTCCGGAACAGATCCAGTCCTGTACGCCATGAGCGGACGGAATTCGTCCGGTCAGCAGGCTCGCTCTGGCCGGGGAGCAGACCGGGGAGGTGCAGAAGAAATTTTCAAAACGGTATCCTTCTGCTGCAATCCGGTCCATGTTCGGCGTATGGATGTCCGTATTTCCCGCGCACCGCATGGCCCACGCGCCCTGATCATCGCTGAGGATGAACAGAATATTCGGTTTTCTTTTTTTCATCGCTTATTCCTCTCTGTTTCTTTTCATACGGTAAAAGCGGACAGGAAGCGCCGCTTCCTGTCCGCTCTGTATGGTTCCGTTCCTTTCGTCCTTATTCTGCGGAAGAACCACTCCACGCATCGAGCTGAGTCTGAATTTCATCCATCAGAACCTGTACGCCGTTGTCCTCCAGCGCCTGCAGGAACTTGGGAACATTCTCCGCCGGATCTACCATTCCGTTCTCCAGAGCCTTGGCATATTCCTCTACCGTGCTGGTAAGCGCCGCGATCTCCGCCTCTACCGGTGTGGTATCAAAGGTAAAGCCATTATGCGGTCCTGAAACTGCGGACTCATTGTATTCCGTGAACAGCTCTTCAATATTGTCCGGATAGGAAATATCCCATTTCTGATTAAACGGCGTTCCGAACTGCCAGCCGTATGTATAATCGTATCCGTTATCCGCAGGATCCAGCGTACCTCCCATGGTTCTGTCAACCTGCGTATCGCCAACTGCGGTATAATGTACGCCTTCAATTCCATGGCGGATCAGGGTTCCCACATATTCATCCGTATTCAGCAGGTTGATGAATTCCAGCGCCTTTTCCGGATATTCGGAAGCGGAGGAAATGGCAAGCAGACCGCCCATCGCGTTTCTGGTTTCAAACAGAGGATCCATCAGGGGAACGAAGGTTACGCCATGTCCTGTTTTTGCCTCCTCAGCTTCCGCCGCGCCGGGCGCGTAGGAGATCACATAGGAGAACAGCTTTCCGTTTGCGAAATCATTGTCCCTGTTTGCCGTATCGGAGTCATAGTTAACCGGATCTGCGGACAGATAGCCATTGTTGTACCAGCCGCGCACCAGGTTGCAGTAATCCATGTAATCCTGGCTTGCATACTGATTAAACACTTCATCCTCTCCTTCAAAATTTCCGAATGCGGAAACCGGAGATGCGCCGGGAAGCGTAGGTGTTCCCGTCAGACTCTCATAAGGAGTCGTCAGATTGAAGGACATACCGCTGACACCGATTACATTCTCTCCGGCAGCCGTGGATTTCTCCTTCACCGTCTGCAGCACTTCCGTATAATCCTCCAGCGTTTTTACCGTGCTCAGATCGATGCCGTACTCATCCGCCATATCGCTGTTTACAAAGAAGCCGGACTGCCATCCCATCTCCTTATAGGAAGGTACGCCGTAAATACTGCCGTCAATGGAAGCCGCGGTCCACATCTCCTGCGGGATGAATTCCCAGGTCTCCGCCGCATACTGAGGAAGCAGCTCCGTGATATCCAGGAAAGCGCCTCTTCCGGCAAACTGGGTGTAGTTTGTCGTCCAGTTCGCGGTAAAGCAGATGTCAAAATAGTCTCCGGAATTGATCAGTGTCGGCATTTTCTCCTTGTAATCCGGGTTCGCAATTACCGTATAGTCGATTTCCACGCCGATTTTATCTCTGGTATACTCATTCAGCTTATCGATCACCATATCCGTATCAGCTGCCACGGGATTGATGGACATATACCATTTCAGCGTAACAATCTCATCTGAGCCGCTGTTTGGCGCTGCGGTTTCCTCTGCCATCGTTTCTGCAGCAGAAGCCTCCTCCGATGCAGCTGCGCTTCCGCCCGTTTCTGCGGAATCCGTCGATGCGGTCTGCGTGGAGCCTCCGCAGCCGGCGAGCATGGCCGTGGTAAGAAGCAGTGCCAGTCCTGTGCTCAACAGTTTCTTCATCTTCATACTCTTTTCCCTCCATATTTTTTTTATCATTTATTTACAAAATGCGCAACCGGCGCATTTTACAACCTCATTTTCTTCCCGCACTCCGCACATCCTTTTCCGGATATACTCAGCCCTTTACACCGCCGACGGTAAGTCCCTTTACAAAATATTTCTGGAAGAAGGGGTAAGCCAGCATGACCGGCAGCACCACCAGCACCGTCAGAGCCATCCGTCCGCTGTCCGTGGGCGCGTTTCTTGCCATTTCCGCATATTCCAGTGCATTGGCTGAGGACTGGGTCAGGGCCTCCAGGCTGTTCTGCATGCTCTGCAGGAGAGTCTGGATCGGATATTTCTCCGTTTCAAAGATGTAAAGCATTCCCAGAAACCAGTCGTTCCAGTATGCGATGACGGTAAACAGCCCGATGGTCGCCACTCCCGGCTTGGACAGAGGGAGCACAACCCGCAGGAATGTGTAGAACTCTCCCGCTCCGTCCATATGGGCCGCCTCTATGATTTCCAGAGGAATTCCCTTAAAGAAGGTTCTCAGCACCACCACATAGAACACGTTTAAAGACATCGGAAAAATCAGTGCCCATACCGTATCCCTCAGACCGAGTATCTGGGTATTGACCATGTAGCTGGGAACCAGTCCTCCGTTGAACAGCATGGTGAACAGAAGCAGCAGCGTAAGGATGCGTCCGTAACGGTAGTCAGGCCGCGACAGCACGTAGGACAACATGGTGGTCACCGCAAGGCTGAACAGAGTTCCGAATACCGTCACGAACAGGGTGATCGCATAGGACCGCACGATCTGATCTCCCAGCCTCAGGAAGAACCGGTATGCCTCCAGGCTGAACTCAGCCGGGAAGAAGGAATAGCCCTTCAGGAAAATGCTCTGCTCACTGCTGAAGGAAACGATGACCACCAGCAGAACCGGAAGCACACACAGCGCTGCAAGAACCGTCAGAATGACCAGCAGGATCACATTGGACCGGACGCTGATGGCGTTGATTCTTTTTTCTTTTCTGCGACAAACCGTGTTAGACATATGAATGAGCCTCCTTAAAACAGTGCGCTGTCCTTATCGATCTTACGCACGACGAAGTTGGATGCCAGCACCAGCACAAAACCAACCAGCGACTGATACAGGCTTGCAGCGGCCGACATGCCGATGTTTCCGTTTTCCTTCAGCGCCCGGTATACATAGGTATCGATCACGTTTGTCACCGGGAACAGGGGGCCGGAATTTCTCGGGAGCTGGTAGAACAGGCCGAAATCCGCGTAAAAAATCTTTCCGACCGCCAGGATGGTCAGCACGATCATCATGCTTTTCAGAGAAGGGAGCGTGATAAATCGGATCTGCTGCCATTTGGTCGCCCCGTCCATCAGGGCCGCCTCATAATAGTCGTTTGAAATTCCCACAATTGAGCCGAGATACATGACCGTGGAATATCCGAGCGTCTTCCATATCTGAAAAAAGATAAGGATGAAGGGCCAGGCCCGCGGCTCCGAATACCAGGTCACATTCAGCCCGAGGGCCCGGTTTATAAAGCCGTTGTCCACGCTCAGCAGGGAGTAGGCGATAAAGGAAACCACAACCCAGGACAGAAAGTAAGGAGCCATGAAAATCGTCTGGTAGACCTTGGCCGCCTTTTTCTGATGCAGCTCGTTAAGAATAATGGCCATCGTTACCGCAAGCACCAGATCCAGAACGATGAATAAAAGATTATAGCCCAGTGTATTTCTTGTGATGATCCAGGCATCCTTCGTGCGGAACAGATACTCAAAATTCTTCAGGCCGTTCCAGGCGCTTCCGAAAATGCCGTCCCGGATGTTATACTGCTTGAATGCCAGAACGATCCCGGACAGCGGAAGATATTTAAACAGAATCATCAGTATGATTCCGGGCAGGGCCATCAGGGTCAGCGGCAGGTTTTTCTTAAAATAGAACCACCGGCTTCTTTTCCGCGTTTTCATATGCATCCTCCTTGTCGTTTTCCTGATCTGTTTTCATTGTAAACGGTCGGCAGTCTCTCAACAACGCGACTTTTTTTAAACCAGGTGGACTTTTTTCGTATTTCTCAATAAAATTCCCGGATCCGCCTGAACCAGGTCAGGGCCGGATCCTGCGTTTCCACCATATACCGCTCCATCCGGTCCATATAGTCCTTCTTAATCTCACGGTAGGCTTCGTCATAACACACATTTTTCAACTGCCAGGGATCCTTTTTCAGGTCGTACAGCTCTCCTCTTTCATTTTCATTGAAGGTGAACTGATAATCCAGATCCCTGACCATCCGCTGTCTTGCGGTATAAAAATGATAATGGAATTCACAGAAGATTTCCTTTCTTCCATTATCTTCCTGCTCTGCACACATGAGCGGAAGCAGGCTTTCCCCGTCCACCTTCGCGGGCGGCTTAACCCCGGCCAGATCCAGGATGCTGGGCATCAGCTCCTGCAGGAGAACCAGGCTGTCGTTATCCCTGCTGCCAAGCCCCTTTACCACCAGCGGAATCCGGTAGATCTCATCGAAGGTAAACGCGCCCTTTTCAATCAGCTTATGCGCACCAAGGCAGTCTCCGTGATCCGCCGAATAAATGATGACCGTATCCTCATACAGACCGCATTCTTTCAACTTCTCCACAATCAGTCCCACACAGTCGTCGATCATGGTGCAATGGCCGAAATACCGGGCCGCGATCTCCTGGAAGCCCTTCCAGCCGTAATCTGACAGTCCCCACATTTTTTCCGTCAGATAATATCCGTATGGCTTGTCATGAAAATCCTCACAATAGCTGGGATGCTCCGGAATGTCCGCAGGATTGTACATGGAGTAATAGGGCTCCGGAACGATGCTGGGACTGTGCGGTCCCCAGAAATTACTCCAGATGAAAAACGGCCTGTCGTCCTCCTTCGCCTTTTCAATCAGCCGGTTTGTCTCCTGTGCCACGAAATATTCGATCGTGCTCTCAAAGGGACCGTCGTGCCGGCAGAACATTTCCTGAATCTGCAGGGCCGGATTGTTTCCCATGAAGCCGCAGCTCACATCCACTCCCTCATACCCATGCTCCTTCAGATATTCCGCATAATAGTTGGGCCTGTTTTTGGGCGGAATATCAAACTTCAGGCTGGGAAATACGCCGCTTCCCGGAAAACCGTATCCCATGAACGGCAGATTATCCTCAAAACCGCATTCCTTCGGCGTCCGGTTCGGAGATACATGCCATTTTCCCGCATAACCGCAGTAATAACCCGCATCCGCCATGCACTGCCCCAGCAGCGGCGTTCCTTCCTTAATATCCGTGTAATTGTCCACCACTCCATGCTTATGGGAATACAGTCCCGTCATCACGCTGGCCCTGGACGGAGCACAGATGGCTGAGGTACAGAACGCATTGTTAAATTTCATTCCTTCCTGCGCCAGCCTGTCTATATTCGGCGTCCGGCAGATACAGTCCTTTCCGTACGCGCTCACCGTATCCAGTCTCTGCTGATCCGACAGCAGAAGCAGCACATTTTTTCTTTTTCCCATTTTTTCCTCCATTCCGGGCGTCTTACGCCCCTGCTTTCCGTTATTTCCGGCACCGTTCTTCTGTTTTTATTGTAAAGACCGCGCATACGAAAGCACAGTGAGAATCTTTTTAGAATAGGTGCACTTTTTTCGCTTCTTGCCCGGAAGAATTGCTCCCTGCCGAAACTGGATTTATAATGAAGGAAGAAACGGCCCGCAGCCGTTTATCGGGAGGAAGAGGATATGCTGAGGATAATGCTGGTGGATGATGAAAGATATACGATTGAAGGGCTGATTTCCATGCTGGACTGGAACCGTTTTGAAGGAGAGCTTGCCGGAACCGCTTCCTCCGGGGAAGAGGCACTGAAGCTTCTGGAAAGCATCCGCCCGGATGTGATCATCTCCGATATTAAAATGGGGGGCATGAACGGTATCGAGCCGGCCAGACAGGTACACGAAAAACAGGAACAGATCCAGATGATCCTGCTCACTGCTCATGGAGAATTTGAATACGCCAGACAGGCGATCCGTTACGGCGTAATCGATTATATTTTAAAGCCCATCACACGGGACAAGCTGGAACAGCTCAACCGTCTGCTGGAAGAAAAAACCAGACAGCTTCTCCTTCGTCAGAAATCCTATCAGGCAGTCTGGGACGACTCCCTGAAGGAACGGCTTCTGAACGCCCTGAAAACCGGAGACAGAGATATTCTGGATGAATTTTTCCAGTCACAGCTGTACCGCGAGCTGATGAACGGGGACGACTGCAATCCCGTCGGTATCCAGCTCTTAAATTACCTCTATCTCTATCTGTCGGACATCAATCTGAATCAGGACGCCATTTCCTATTCCAGAAACCAGACCATGGAAACCTTTCTGGAAATGACCGACAGAAAAGAAAAGATGGACTATATTATCACCCGGTATTACGATCTGCTCACGGGAGTATCCATGCAGAAAACCGCGCACACTGATGCCATCGCCGCCTATGCCCTCCGCTATATCGAGGAGCATTTTGCGGATCCGGAATTCAACCTCTCCGCGCTTTCCTATGCCATGCATGTATCCCTGTCCCACCTGAGCACGGTATTCAAGCAGGCTACCGGGGTCAACTTAAGCGCCTATGTGACGGATCTGCGTCTGGAGCAGGCAAGAAAACTTCTTTCCGATATGCGTTACAGTATTTCCGAGGTTTCCTTCATGTCCGGCTATTCGGACGCGAAGTATTTTGCCAAGCTTTTCAAGAAAAAGACGGGAAGCACGCCGAGCGAATACAGAAACCTGATCGTACAGGGAGGCATTCATGGGAATTAGAAAAAAGATCTTCCTCATCACCGCGGCTTCCATGCTGGCCGTACTGCTTCTTTCCTATGCGGCCATATATTTTTATTTCTATCACTCCATTTTTCAGGAAACCATGATCAACCAGCGGACCAACGTGGAGCTGAACCGGCGCATGGCGGACAATTTTCTGGAATCCATCTATCAGACTGCTGTTCAGCTAGTCAGCGACAAGGCGCTTGGGGAGTATCTCAGCGAGGACGGGGAGGATCCCATGGATTCCATCCGGGCAAGACTCGCCATTCAGGATCAGTTTGCTCATTATGCCACCCATCAGGTGGTAAACAGCTCCTACTATTACCGGAATACCCTGTTTCTTTCCGACCTGCTTCCCATTGCGGATTCCTTTGAGGCCTACACGCTCAATGACAATCCATACGTGGCTTCCAATTCCGTTTTTTCCAATTCCAGGGTTAAGGAGGAAGACTGGTATCAGGAAACGGTGAAGAACAATATTTACGTTTTTTTCAATGAAGCCACCGATGAAATCTGCATCGCCAGAAAAATCACCAATACCTACTATATCGGCCCCTATGATTCCAACGGAACGGCGGTGATGGTGGTCAGCGTGGCCAGCAGCCAGATTGAAAATGTGTTCTCCAGCAGTCTGGTCACGCCCGGGAGCGGCTACGCGGTTCTGAATGAGGACGGGGAAATCATGTACCGGAGCAGCCCTCAGATTGCTTCCAGCGTTTACGACAGCGCCTGGAACACCTTCTGCCTTAATAAAGAAGAAGAATTTTCCCTGAAGGCGGACGGAGCTGTCTATCTGGCCAACTACCGTCAGGCACAGTACGGCATCCAGCTTCTGTTTCTGACGCCAAACAGCGACATTCTTGCCAACGTCCGGCCTCTGCTCGTGACCTACAGCCTGATTTTTGCCGGAATCGCCCTGGTCATCCTCGCGGTCATCTATCTGCTTGCCGGACAGCTGAGCCGCCCGCTCATCCGCTTTTCCACGGCTGTCGCAGAAATTCGTGATACCAGGACCTGCGACCTGTCCACCCTGCACGTTTCCAGGGAAAAAGAATTGATGATTCTGGAGAAAAGCTTCTGCAAGCTGGTGGAAAACGTGAACGGACTCATTGAGGATATCCGCATCCAGGACGAAAAGAAAAAGCGATCCGAGCTCCGCGCCCTCCAGGCACAGATCAATCCCCACTTTATTTTCAATGCGATGGACATGGTCAACTGGCTCTCCCTGTCCCGGGGCTGCGACGACATAGCGGAAATCGTCTCCTCCATTGCCAGCCTGATGCGTTACAGCATCACCGATGCGGACAGCATGGTTCCCATCACCCTGGAACTGGAAAACATCCGGGAATTCATCTCCATTTATCAGCTCCGCCACAACAACCGGCCGGTACTTCAGACCGAACTGCGGAGTGAGGAGATCCATATCCCCAAATTCACGCTGCAGCCTCTGGTGGAAAATTCGGTCCGCCATGCCGTCCCTCCACAGGGAAAAGAGCTTTGCATCGAAATCCGGGCCTGGAGGGAAACAGAACTTTCCATCATAGAGGTACATGACAACGGGACGAACGCCGGCGCTGAAGAACTGAACCGGCATCTCCGTTATGAAAAAACGGACCTTCAGATTTCCAGCGGCTTTGGCATACGGAATGTGAACGAAAGGATTCGGCTCCGGTTTGGCGAAGGCAGCGGTCTTTCCTATCGAAACGAAACCGACGGCAGCCTGACGGCGCGCATCACGCTGCACAGGAACTCTGACATGGATACACAGCAGAAATCAGGAAATCATCCTGAAAATATAATTCAAGAAAGGGAAAACACATGAAAAAGGAAATGATTCAGGACGGCGTACACAGCTACACCGAAGAGGAACGCTATGTTCCGCCAAAAGAAAAGGCCGTTCAGGAGCATCTGGACTGGTTCATGGGGCTCAAGCTCGGCCTCATGATGCACTGGGCGCCCGGCTGCCAGCTCGGCACGCTGGAATCCTGGCCTCTGTCCGACGGGGACGGCTCCTGGTCCCAGGCAGATGTGGACTGGACGGATATCGAAACCTTCAAACAGCAGTATATCAACGCCAACAAAACCTTCAATCCCGTCCGCTTCCGTCCGGACAAATGGGCGGAGCTTGCGGAGGAATGCGGCTTCAAATACCTGCTGTTCACCACCAAGCATCATGACGGCTTCTGCATGTTCGACACGCAGACTACAGATTATAAGATCACCGATCCATCCTGTCCGTTCCACACCAGTCCCTATGCGGATATCACCCGCAGCCTGTACGACGAATTCCGCAAACGCGGCATGGCGATTTCCGTTTATTTCTCCAAGCCCGACTGGCACAGCGACGACTACTGGCACAGGGAATTCGGAACAGCACCCACCCGCAATGTGAACTACTCCATTGAGGAGCATCCGGAAATGTGGGAACGCTTTGTATCCTATACTCACAGGCAGATCGAAGAGCTGGGAACCCGCTACGGCAGAATAGACTGCCTCTGGCTGGATGGCGGCTGGGTGAATCCGGACAATCAGGGACAGGATATCCGTCTCGGAGAGATCGTAAATAAACTTCGCAGCGGCCCCCAGCCCCACCTGATTGTCTGCGACCGGACCGTTGGCGGAGAGTTTGAAAACATCGTCACCCCCGAAAAGGAAATCCCCGAACGTCCCATGAGCATTCCCTGGGAAACCTGTACCACCGTTGGAGAACGCTTCTCCTTCCATTACACGGACCATTTCAAGACGGGAAGACAGCTCGTCCATCTCCTGCTGAACGTGGTTTCCAGGGGCGGCAATCTGGCCCTGAACGTGGCTCCCCAGCCGGATGGCGCTCTACCCGCCCCCGCCGTGGCTTCTCTTCGTGACCTCGGCCGCTGGATGCGCATTCACGGGGAAGGTATTTACAATACCACGATCGCAGAGCCTTATTTCATCCGGAATATCCGTTACACGGCCAAAGGAGATACCCGTTACATCTTCTATCTCTATGAAGACTGCGCCTCCCTGCCGCTGAAGCTGCACCTGCGGTTTTCCGGAAAAGCGCACCACATCCGTCTGATGCGCACCGGACAGGAGGTTCCTTTTGAAGAGAAGAGCGGGGAACTGCTTCTGGATACCTCCGCCATTGACCGGAATACCGCCTTTTATGCAGACTGTTTTGTTGTGAACTGATTTCTATTTTCCGTTCTCAATCGGATACATCCGGATATCCGCCTGCACACCGCCGCCGCTGGAAAAGCGGATGCCGTCCGCTTCCTGCGGCGTGGTGATCAGGCTGGTCATCACGCTCTCTCCGTCGTTGGCAAAGATCTCCACGGAATACCTGTCCAGCAGAATCCGCAGCCTGATCTTTCCCTCTCTTTTGGGAACCGGCATGCTTCTGGTACAAACCACATCTCTCCGCAGTCCGGAGCAGGTCCGGTCAAAACGCAGAACTTCCGTCTCCTCATCATAGACGATATCCGTATGCCGCTTTTCGTCCGCGGCGACGGAGATGGTAAAGGTTCCGAATCCCCTTCCCTCAATCTCCACCTGCAGATCGGCAATTCTTCCGCGGATGCCTTCAAAGGAGACCGGCTCATGTACGTGTACCTGCTCTGCGCAGACGGGCGTTCCATGATACCGCTCCAGCTCCCGCACCGGATTCTGCAGAATCCGTCCGTCCTCCTCCCGGATGGACACCTCTCTGGGCACGGTCGTCATGCCGTTCCAGGAAAAGCCCTCCGGAAAGATATTGGTATCCCAGGATTTCATCCAGGCGATCAGAATTCTGCGGCCGTCCGGAGCCTGTGTGGTCTGCGGCGCATAATAGTCCAGTCCGTAATCCGCGGACTGCACCCGGTTCCGGCAAAAAAGATGATTTTCCTTTTCATATTCTCCGATCAGAAACAGGGCGTTATTTCCGTTATGAAACTCCGGCCATTCCGCCGTCACATCCTGCGGGGAGATGACCAGCACTCTTGTATTCCGGTCCGGATCTCCCACCGGGAAAAAGTCGGGACATTCCCACATCCGTCCGATCCTGTTTTCACAGCGGTCCAGGACGGTACAGAATTCCCAGTGTCTCAGATCCACGGAGGAAAACAGCACGATCTGTCCGCTGCCATCCGCCGCTCTGCTGCCGACAACCGCATAATATACGCCGTCCTCCTTCCAGAGCTTAGGATCCCGGAAATCCTCCAGGCTGCTTCCCTCCGGAAGCAGAGAGGCATCGATGACAGGATTTTCCGGAATCTTTTCATAATCCGTTCCATCCCCCTCAGCCAGGCACTGTACCTGCCGGATCTCCTTTTTCCCATCCGCGTTTTCCAGCTCCGATACGCCCGTATAGAGAAGGACATGCTTTCCGTCCGCTTCGATGGCGCTTCCGGAGAACACGCCGATTTCGTCGTATTTCTCGTCCGGAGCCAGAGCCGCCGGCAGATATTCCCACCGGATGAAATCCTCTGTCTTCGCATGTCCCCAGTGCATCGCGTCCCAGCAGACGCTGTAGGGATTATACTGATAGAAAAGATGGCAGTCTCCCCGGTAAAAAGAGAATCCGTTCGGGTCGTTCATCCAGCCTGTCGGCACGGACAGGTGAAAGGCAGGGCGCTGTTCCTCCGGAACCGCCGCCGCCATTTTCTGTTCATATGCTCTTGCTTTCTTCAGCTTTTCACTGTTCATAGTAATCTCCATAATCTCCTGTCTCTATGATTGTCTTATTCCTCGCTCAGAGATTCCTGATACTGATCAAAATACTTCTGCTTGATGGCCAGATAGTCGGAAAGGCCGTACTCTTCCATCTTCTGAAGGTATTCGTCCCACTCCTCTTCAATGCCGCCGTTCAGAATCCAGTCCGCCTTCTTCTGATCCGCATATTTCTTGATATCCGTATCATACTGGGACACCAGATTGGTATCGTCAATGCTCATGAATACGTTGGGATACACATATTTACTGTGCATATCCTCCAGATAAATCTCATGCATGTTGTCCAGACGCCATTTTGCATCGTCAGGCTGGGTCACGTAGACATCGTAATAATCGTTCAGAACCGCCAGAGGTCCGTTTACCGACTGGGCCTGGCGCACCTCCACGGGAGATTCTCCTTCCAGGCTCAGATGCTTCAGCATCGGCTCTCCCTCCGCATTGGTGCTCATTTCAAAGATATTCGGCTTACCTTCTTCTCCATAGGTTCCCCAGTTATTCTGTATGGACTGAAGCGGCGCGTACATCTGATCGATCCAGGCAGCCGCCAGCGCCGTATCCCTGCAGCTTGTGGTCAGCACGCAGCGTCCTCTTTCAAAGCCGCTGGTTTCGCTGTTGTTCTGTCTCGTGATATTCACCAGTCCCTCAGGGCCGGCCAGGGCGGGAAGCATCACATAGTCGTCATAATTATCGATATTCGCGATATCCCAGGTGAAGCAGAGTCCGTATCTGTGATTCTTTCCCTTTGCCACATAGGTGGACCATTCCTGAGTAAAGGCCTCCGGATCCACCAGATTCTCTTCCACCAGCTGATGGAGCCACTGGATTCCTTCCTTATAGCCCTCCTGCACTGCCGTATAGATCACTTCTCCTTCATCCGTCACAGCGAAATGATCCGGCGTATCGCCATATCCCTCTCCGAAGCCGTTGATCAGAAAGGCGGGATCCTGGTCACCGTTGTTGATGATGAAGGACATGGGGATTACGCTTCCTTCAATCTGAAATTCCTGCTGAAGCTGATCGGCGTTATCCCGGAAGGCGATCAGAACCTGTTCCAGCTCATCCACCGTCCGCGGCACCTCAAGCCCCAGAAAATCCAGCCACTTTTTATTGATATAGGGAATTCCTCCGATGGCCTGAATCGCTTCCTTTCCCTCGCCCAGCTGTTCAATCCAGGGGAAGGAATAGATGTGGCCATCCGGAGCCGTACACATCGTGCGGTATTCCGGATATTTCTCAAATACCGCCTGCAGATTCGGCATGTATTTGTCGATCAGATTTTCCAGCGGAATGATGATGCCCTGCTTCGCATAACGGAGCAGATCGTAATCGCTCATTCCCGCCGTGAACAGGCCGTCCGGAAGATTTCCGAACTGGGCCAGGGCCAGATTTTTCTTATCCGCAAACTGATCGTCCACAAAGCAGGTCCAGTCTATATGTACGTTGGTCTGCTGCTCCAGCCGCTGAAAAATCAGCTTATCATTCGGCTCCTGCGTCGTGGTCGCAGGCGCGCTGGTAATAAAGGAAAGCTCTCTCGTTTCCGCCAGCGGAAACGCCACTTCCTCGACCGGCGTATCCGGATCAATATCCGCTCTCTGCGCATCCGCTCTCCCGCATCCTGCCAGGGAAAACGCACAGACTGCTGAAAGTACCAGTGCTGTCAGACGTACTCCTTTTCTTTTCATATATTTCTCCCATCCGCGCGCTCCGGCGCGCACAAATTCATTCCCGTTATTCTCAGATTCCGTTATCCCTTAATGGAACCGACCATGATTCCGTTGTCAAAATACTTCTGGAAGAACGGATACATGATCAGCAGCGGAAGGCTGGACACCACGATGGTGGCGTATTTCAGAAGCTCCGCAACCTTTGACATCTCCGCCGTGCTCTGAATATCCGCAATCATGCCCGGCTGAGGCGTGTTCTGCACCAGGATGGAACGAAGCACCAGCTGCAGAGGCTGCAGGTTCGCATCGTTCAGATAGATCATGGCGTCGAAATAGCTGTTCCACATACCCACAAAGGACCAGAGCGCCAGCACGGCGATGATCGGCGTGCACACCGGCATCATGATTTTGAAAAAGTGCTGGATCTCATTCGCGCCGTCAAGGGAAGACGCCTCTCTCAGATCTCTGGGAATGGACTGATAGTAAGTCCTCGCCAGGATCATGTTCCACACATTGAAGGCTCCCGGAATCAGGATCGCCCATACGGTGTTCACCATGCGCAGATTATTGATCAGGATGAAGGTGGGGATCAGTCCGCCTCCGAAAAACATGGTGATGATAAAGATTGCATTAAAGAACTGCCTTCCCACAAACTCCTTTTTGGACATGGGATAGGCCGCAAGCAGGGTGACGAATACGGAGATCACCGTAAATGCCGCCGAATAAAACAGGGAATTGGCAAATCCGCGCCAGATCATTTCATTTTCCAGCACCCTCCTGTACGCGTCCAGCGTCCAGTCCTTTGCGTGAAAGCTCAGTCCCTGGTTGTTCAGCACGTTAGGATCCATAAAGGAAGCCATCACCACATAGACCAGCGGTACAAGAATGATCAATACAAACAGCCCGAGCAGGGTGTAGCCCACGGTCAGAATGATCCGGTCGGATACGCCGAGCTTCATTTTTCTTCTCGTTTCCATCATTTCCTCCATTCCGGAACGCAGCCAGGCTGCGCCTTTGCGCTCCTCTTACAGCCCTTCTCCATCATTCAGCTTCTTCACAACCCAGTTGACCAGGATCAGAAGGATGACGTTAATTACCGAATTAAACAGACCCACCGCAGTGGAATAGCCATAGTCACCGTTCAGCAGACCGATCTTATACACATAGGTGGACAGAATCTCGGAAGCCGGCAGGTTCATGTCCGTCTGCAGGGCGTAAGCCTTTTCAAAACCGATGCTCATGATGTTTCCGGCCTGCAGAATGAACTGAATCACGATGATATTCTTAATGGCAGGAAGCTGTACATACCAGATCTGCTGCAGGATGTTTGCGCCGTCCACAATCGCCGCTTCCTCCAGATCCTTGCTGGCATTCGCCAGAGCCGCCGTATACATGATGGAAGACCAGCCTGCCGTCTGCCAGATCCCGCTGGCAATATAGATGGTCCGAAACGCCTCCGGCATCGTCATCCAGTTGGTGCTGATCCCGAGAAGAGAATTCAGCGGCCCCACCGGAGAAAGGAACATGCGGACCATACCGCAGAGCACGATGACCGAGATAAAATTCGGCGCATAGATCAGAAGCTGGATCTTCTTCCGGACTCCGGTTCTTCTGATCTGGTTCAGCAGAAGCGCCAGAAGGATCGGAATCGGGAATCCCCAGAGCAGTCCGTAGACGCTCAGCTTCAGGGTATTCAGCAGATAGCTCATAAAATCGGGCGAGGAAAGAAACCGCCGGAAATATTCCAGCCCTACCCATGGGCTCCCAAAAACTCCCTTGATCACGTTGTAGTCCTCAAACGCGATCAGCACGCCGCCCATCGGCAGATACTTGAAAATAATGGTAAGAAGCAGTCCCGGCAGCAGAAAGACCACATAGAGCTGCCAGTTTTTTATCACGTACCTCCATTTTTCCCGGGCGGTCTGTTTTACAGTCGTCGTACCGTTTTTTGTAAAACTTCTCATTTCCCTTTCCTCCTCAATTCTCTGTTTTCTCGCTCTTATCGTGTAACGTTTCACGTTTTTGTAAAATCATCATAGTGCCATGCCTTCATAATGTCAAGCATTTATGCCACAATTTTTGCGTGAAAATCGTATTTTGTTAATTATAGACAATTTTAGCTTGTGCAGGTTGTATAAAATATTTAATTGCAACGTTTCACGTTATGGATTATAATAAAAAGAAAAATCGTGAACAGTGTGTCCTTCCGTTCATGAACAGTCAGAAAAGATTCACGTTCTTACAGAAAATTATGGAATCAATCCGTCTCTTCACAAATCAGACGGACCGGAAAGGAGACAGGTCAGAATATGACAAAAAAGAATGCTCCAACCATCAAGGATGTGGCCAGAGAGGCCGGCGTTGCCGTCGGAACGGTTTCCAAGGTCATCAACGGCCGGAACGTCAGACAGCCCTACCGCCAGAAGGTGGAGGATGCCATCCGGAAGCTTAATTATGAAGTCAACACCTACGCCCGCGGCCTGAAGATCCAGAAAAGCAATCTGATCGCCCTGATCATTCCCAATACGCTGAATCCCTTTTTTGCCGCCTTCGCCGACCATGTGGAGGCTGCGCTTTACGAAAAGGGATACAAGACGCTGCTGTGCTGCGCGGACGGCGATCCGGATAAGGAAATCGCCTATCTGACCATGGCCATGCAGAACAAGGTGGACGGCGTCATTGCCCTGACCTATTCCGATATCGGCAGCCATATCGCGGACGGCTTTCCCATTGTGGTATTTGACCGTTTTTTTGAAAACCGCGTCATTCCCAGAGTGGCCTCCGACAATTTCTCCGGCGGCTGCCTCGCTGTGGAAAAGCTGCTGGAGCTGGGCTGCCGCCATCCCGTTTATATCCGGTTTCATTCCGTTTTCCCCGGAGAGTCAGACAAACGGAAGGATGGCTATCTGCATGCCTGCGAAAAATACGGCCTGAAGCCCGACTTTCTGGACGAAGTGGACAATCCCGATGCTTCATCCATGCTTCACGATTTTCTGAAGAGGCACCGCCGTCCGGACGGAAGCCTGACCTTCGACGGGGTTTTCGCCCACACCGATTATCATGGCTACATGTTTCTGAACCTTCTGCGCAAGGAGGGCTACCGGGTTCCTGAGGACGTCCAGATCATCGGTTTCGACGGCATCCGCAAATTTGGCGGGGAGCAGGAAAACCTGTTTGTTTCCTCTATCTGCCAGCCCGTCCGCCAGCTTGCATCCAAATGCGTGGAAATCGTTCTGGAAGAGGACCGTTCCGCCGTTCCCAGCCTGACACTTCTTCCTGTCAGATATGAGTATGGAGGGACCACGCGGGAGTAGGACTTTGATGGAAGGACAGTCCCGTGAAACGTTATACAGTTTTCAGCTGTCCTTCACATCATACATTTTTATCTTTTTTCTCGTTTCATCCGCCCTTGGCGTGATATCGATTCCATTCAGCCTGATTCCATCCGCATGTCGGACCCAGATTCCGCAGGCGTCCACATCACCGAAGGTATTGTTTTCCGGATATTCCTTCAGATACTCTTCAATCCTCTCAGGCACATGAAGCACAGCCCTGGTATTCCGATATCCGACATTAAAATTCTCCACCGCGATATTTTTCACCGGACGCCGGACGGCCGCTCCGCCTTCCGTCTCGCAGGAGAATCCAAAAATCAGACTGGGAACCTCCGCGTTCTCCGCTTCTATCTGCTCAATCCGGATATTTTCGATGGTTCCTCCCCAGCCCCTGTCATCCTCTTTTTCTGCCGGAAAGCCATATCGGTTCCGACAGTTCAGGCAGATGAACAGAGGGCAGGTTACCCGGTCCATGAAAATATTTTTGATGTGCACGTTACTGACCCGGCTTCCGTCCGCAGATTCCACCGCAATGCCGCTGGTAGTTCCCGGATAAAGATCAGGCATGAAGAAACGGCAGTTCTCAACCAGGACATCAGAAATATCCCATGCTGTTTCCGTTCCGATTTTAAAGGCATTCATTACCGTTATCACACTGCAGTCCCGGACCCGGATGTCCTTCATGCTTCTTCCCGTATCCAGAGGATTCTTCAGAGCGATTCCATCATCTGCCGCAGATATAAAGCAGTGCCGAATCTCCACATGACTGCTGCCCGTCACGTCTATTCCATCCGTGTTGGCTACATGCCGGTTGTTGTCAATGACCATATCCTCCACCAGAACCCGGTCACAGACGTACAGATTCAGCGTCCATGCCGGAGAATCTCTCAACACCACATTTTTTACCGTCACGTTTTTACATCCTTTGAAATACACCAGAAAGCCGGGACGCCTGGTCTCACCTACGCCCTCCCGGTACTTGTCCACGGAAAATCTGATCCTTCGCCGATAGTTATAACGCAATGTATCAGAAGGCAGAAGGTCATCCCCCGTTCCCCTCTCCGCAAGCCGCGTAACTTCCATGGGCGTCAGCCGGGGCTTCAGCTTCGGTTCATGTACATACCATTCTCCTTTTCCATGGATGATGCCTCCCCCGGTAATCACTATATTTTCCGCATTTTCCGCTATGATAAGGGCGGTATTCAGCCTCCCGCTCTCCCGCGATGCCGTCAGAACAGCATCCGGCGCGATGTGGAGTATCGTGTTGCCATACAGACGGATGGTTCCGGATATGTAATTTCCTCCTGCCACGAGAACCGTACCGCCTCCCGCCTTCCTGCAGGCATCTGCAGCGGCCTGAATAGCTGTAGTATTCACACGTTCAGGAATGGGGGACGCTCCAAAACGGCGAATGTCAAATACCCGCTCACCTTCCGGCAGGCTCTGCCTATGATTGATATAGTTGTCAAACGGCAGCTCTTCATAATAGTCCCCCGGATAGATCCGTCCCAGTTCAGGGTAAGTGGGCTCCTCCGGCTCAAATGTGATATAATGCTCCAAATCCGGCGTATAGGCCATTGCAATGCTGGCTCCCAGGGGAAAGGTCCCTTCCCGATCATCTTCTCCCTGGTAAAACAGCAGATAGCCGTCAATTCCCGGAATCTGCCTTCCATCCAGAATGAAAGGAGATGTAATCCGGTCCCTCGCCCAGGGGAAACGGCTCTGGCACAGATACTGATCCGGCGCAGCCTGCTCATAGTGATTCAGGTCAGCGGACTTCAGCAGGCCTATCCCATTTTCCGGCGAATGAAAAATCCAGTACAGCCCATCCTTTACAAGCACGCTTCTGTTTTCTCCACAGGATGCGCTTCCTGCAAAGGTCCAGTTCACCAGATCCTTCGACCAGGAACGGCAGATCCCATGTTGATTGTAGAAACACCAGATCAGTTCCGGATCGTCCTTATCCCGCACCAGACAAGGATCATACATCCTGTCCATGCTTTCTTCCTGTACATTTTCTCCCTTTAACGGCAGCAGAACAGGCTCCTCAAAATGTTCCAGATCCGTGGTTCTCATGGTGTAGATGCGGCTGTTTTCCCGAACAGGAAGCCCTTTCTTTCCCATGCCGGGTCTTCTTCTGCAGCTTCCCTGCACGCACAGATACCAGCTGCCCTCATGGAAAAGCAGATTGCCCGGCCCGGAATACTCCTTCGTCTTATCCTTCGGAGTCAGACTCACCGGTCTGCTCCAGTGGAGCAGATCCGTGCTTTTACACATTCCGACGGTTAAATACTGTTCTCCGTCCTCCTGATGCACCATGGTAAAGTACAGATACAGAGTTCCCTCATGATAACAGGCAGCCGGGTCACGAAAGCCCAGCTTCTCCGTCTGCTTCAGAATCAACGGCGTTTTCACATATTGCAGATTCATAACTTTCCTTTCCACGGACAGAATTTTCTGCATCCGCTCTAATGATCTAATATCCTCCAATCCCCGCTTCAGCGGCAGAGAGGATCTATATGGAAGAAAGCGGCCTTCAGAGCCCCCGTTTTTCCGTTTCCCGGATGAACTGCACCGAGTCCCGTCTTCACGCCGACCCATTTTCCCGGCGTAACCACTTCGCTCCTTCCAACCGTCCTGAATTCTTTTCCCTCTTCGCTGATCTGGTAAGAAACCGTTTTGGTTTCTTTAACCATCAGCCGAATATAGAGCCGGTTCCCACTGATCTCTTCCAGATATTCATGGGATTCTTCTCCTTCATTCCATATTCCGCTCCACTGCTGAAGCAGCATTTTCCCGTCCTTCCTTTCCAGCATCAGAGCGGAATAATGCCCTCCCAGAGTCACGAGGCCGCCAATATCTCCCTCCTCCCACTCATCCAGCAGGAGAAGAACGGAAACGGCAAACTCCGGCCCGGGCCATTTCTGCAGCAAAAGATTTGCCACATCGCACAGCTTCACCCGCATCCCGGTCTTCTGTGCATAAAGCTTCAGAATACCATTCCCACAAGCATACCATTCCTCCCGGTGGTTCGCGTTCCACTGCCATTGCAGCCCGGGTCTCCCGTTTTGAAAGTCATCGTCGGTATCAGGAGTCTCAACAGGGTATTCTCCTCCCACATCCGGCTTTCTGTAAAATGGTACCGGCTCTCCGCACCCGCTTTCATCCTGATTCTCCCCGATGACGGGCCAGTCCTCCTCCCAGCGCATGGGCTGCAGATGGATCACCCTGCCCGCATTCCCGGCTTCCTGAAAATGCAGGAACCAGCTTTCCCCATTCGGCGTCTCCACCCAGGCTCCCTGGTGCGGCCCGTTTACCGACGTCTTTCCCTGATGAAGGACAATGCGCTCCTCATAGGGTCCCTCTATATTTCTGGAACGCAGCACAGTCTGCCATCCATTTGTGACACCTCCTGCCGGCGCAAAAATATAATAATAGCCGTTTCTTTTGTAAAGCTTGGGGCCTTCAATGGTAGGCTGCGTTTTATGTCCGTCATAGATAAATTTCCCCTCTCCCGTCAGTTCAGAACAATCCTCCTTCATGGGAGAGAGATACAGCCAGCTTCCCAGACCGATCCGGCTCTTGGCAAACGCGCTCACCATATATGCTTTCCCGTCCTCATCCCAGAAGGGACAGGGATCGATCCAGCCGGTCACCTTTTTGATATATTCCAGCCGGCTCCAGCTTCCCCAGGGATCCGTTGTCCGGGACACCATAATTCCCTCATCCGGAAAAGGAACCAGCACATAATACACCCCTTCATGATAACGGATTGCCGGCGCCCACACACCGCAGCCATGTCTGGGGACGTCATAACCGGGCAGCGGAATATTTTCTGCCACATAATTGATCACCTTCCAGTTTACCAGATCTCTGGAATGCAGCACGGGTATCGCCGGCGTATTGCAGAAGCTGGACGCGATCATAAAATAATCCTCCCCGACACGGATCGCATCCAGGTCTGAATAATCGGCATACAGAATCGGATTCCTGTAGGTTCCGTCCCTCCGATCCGCCGTCCATACACTTTTTGCCGTTTCTTTTTCATATCCCATTTTCATCCGTCTCCTCTTTTCCTCTGTCATCTGATATTCCGTATCATAATCGTCCGGTCGAACTCCGTATCATCCGTGAAGTAAAGGGTAAAGCAGTTCTCATCCCGCGCCTCGCTTCCGAATTTTCCCGCAGTATAGGAATGCGTCCCAAAGCCCGGCCCGATCTCCACGGATTCTTCTGCATTGTCAAACCTGGTCATTCCTTCTTTTGCAACGATCATCCGGTTTTTCAGCCCCTGTATGGAAAAATACGGATTATCCGCCCGGTCCGCCCCCAGCACCGCCGCCTCGATACGGAAAGGCGCATTTTCAATCCCATGCAGATGAAAATCGATCCGAACGCCGTCTTCCACATCATGAATCCGTACCCGGATCATCAGATCCGGTCCCAGCTTCTTCTCCCTTCCGGAATGATCCATTCTCCACCAGTCGCTGGTAGCCTGCGGCTCCCGAAAAGGAAGATAATACCAGCCTCTCATCACCTGGGTCAGTTCAAAACCATCCTCCGTCTCTGTCAGCGTCTCCGGCACAAAGGCTCTGTGTTCACACACGCAGCCTCCGATCTTCAGAGCCACATCAATGGAACGATTGCTGAAATACAGGAAATTGCTCTTCCCTTTCATCAGCGTGTAGGTGAAATCCCCTCTTCTGACCCTGGCAATCCCCGACTCTTCATAAAGTTTTCTGTAATCCTGTTCCTTCCAGACTGCATCGCTTTCGAAATCAATCACTTCCGGATGATTCATATAGTTCAGCAGAAAATCAGGGGCCGGAAGCCTGTTTTCTTCCGTCAGGTCAAAAATGTGCTCCGCAAACGCAATGAACTCCGATATTCCCCTCCTTTTCCCAAGAAACAGATATTCCCAGTAATAACCGTCCGGGTAAACCCGCTTTCCATTGTCCTGCCTGGTCGAATTGGAGGTAAAAATTGTCCCGTCCGGCTCCATATAGGTCAGCATCATCCGCAGATTTCTCTCCGCGTGATCAAAATAGCTTTCCTCGCCGGTATAAACTCCCAAAGTAATCATTGCATCGTTGTTGACAATATTGTAACCGCCCGCCGATCTTTCTGCATATTCTCCATCTTTATTGCAGTCAATTCCTTCGGCCAGATACACCTGAGCCGCTTCTGCATATGCAGGTTTTCCGAAAAAATCTGCACACTCCATCAGGCACGATGCGATCGCCCAGCGGTGATTGGGCGTATGAAATCCTCCGCTCAGCAGCCCCTCCGCCGCCCGTCCGGCAATGGCAGAAAGCTTTTCATAAATCTGCGCCTGCTTCTCATCCCGTTCTTTTTCCCTCAGATAATGCAGACAGGGCAGCATTCCCTTCAGATTGAATGCCGTATCCGGCGCAGAATGGAAATTACAGTTGATCAGATCAAACAGACCGTCCTCATGTTGGTATCTTTCCACGAAATCCAGTCCTGCCAGAATCCTGTCAGCCATCTGCTCATCATGATAATATACGCTGTTCTCATTGCTGTAAGCCGCTGTCATGGAGGCAAGCAGATGGATCGTATACTTTACGTCAAACAGAGTATCTCCATCCGGGAATCCCCCGTAATACCTGCTCTGCGTATCCATGTTCTGAAGGCGCAGCGCCCGTCTTACTTTTTTGTCGTTATCTGCTGTCATTTTCCGGTAATGTCGTCTCATAGCTTATAACCATGCCGTGCCTGCGGCATTTCCCTTTCCTTTTTTGAATTTCTTCGCCCCAAAGAAACGTGCGCTGTCTGGCGCACAAACAGGCCGCCACAATCCTGCAGCAGCCTGTTTTTTATTTTTTCCTCTGTTAATGGGAGGCAGAGAAAACATGTTAACCGTTCACGCTGTCATAATACTCCGCCCTGGCATCCAGAATACTCTGCAGTCCGGAATTTACAAGTTCATTATATCCACTTTCATAGACCGTTTCAAACTGATCCGAAGGACAACAGATTACATTGTAAACAAACTCGATCATTCTGGATTTGATATCCGCTCCGTAAGTCTGCTCCGCATCGGAAATATACGCGTAAACCGGGAAGGTGTACTTTCCAACCAGACGGGTTTCATAATAGTTTTCATACCACTCCAGGGAAGCCCACTCAGATGTCTGCGTATCATAATTGGTTTGGGCCATAATCTCATTATCATTCATCCAGGAAAAATTTTCATTCATGATATTGAAATCACCATTGTTGTCAGGATACCCCAGATCGGACTTCTCCTGGGCAGTTGGAGCCAAAGCCACTCCTTCCTCATTGGGTTCATATTCCGGCGTATAAGTAATATTTACTGCCACCTCCGGATCCGCCATCCAGTTCAGATATTTCATACACGCTTCCAGCTTTTCTTCGCTTACACTGGAAGGAATCATAACAAACATTGCATATCTGGGATTAAACGGATTCCGGTAAGAACCATCTTCCAGATCGAAGCACATAACCGGTACAAAAGTTTCATGCCCTGCCGCATCATTCAGAACCTCAATGCTGGCCCACGGCGCTGTGGTATCATCCAGTACAAAACCGGCATTCCCATTGGCGATTGCCGCCTTATACATATCCTCAGAAGTATCCGTCGGGAAATCCTGCGTGATCAGTCCGTCGTTATACCATTCATTCAGCTGCTGCAGACCATCTTTGGATCCTGGCGCAACCGCCATATAAGCTTCGCTGTAGATATATGCATCACGTTCGCTTTCCAGATTTACATAGGAACCGACAAAATTCAGATATACCTTTTCCGTATCGGCACGACCGCTCATCGCCCAGGGAATCGTGCTGTCTCCTGCAAGCTGATTTTCCTGTACCGCATACAGATATTCTCCCAGCTCTTCCTTTGTTGTAGGCAGCTCCATACCAAGCTCATCCAGCCAGTCCTTACGGATATATGCCACATGGCGCGGATTTTCCGTTCCTCTCTGTTTCATGACAGCGTACTTGGCATCCCCAAGCATGCTGATATCCTGCGCTTCTCCGCAATATTCCTCAATGTTGGAACCATACTTCGCATAAACGTCTGTCAGATCATGCAGAGCACCGCTGCTCGCATAATTGTAAAACAGGCTCTGCTCATAGGTGAAAACAATGTCAGGTGCCGATCCGCCGGCCATCATGATGTTCAGCTTATCATCCGACTCCGCACGGGGAACAGCCGTAAATTCCACATTGATATTGAACTTCTCCTTGACCTGCTCCTGAATCCACCGGGTCATTGCATTGTCTTCCGTCGTCGTTCCGGGCGCGGCACTTCCTCTGTCCCAGGCCATCACGTTAATTGTAACTTCTTCGCCATACAGATCCTCCTCTGCCTCAGTTTCTTCCGCAGAGGCACTTTCTGTCGCAGAAGCCGTTTTCGTTCCTGCCGTCTCCGCTGAGGCCGTCGTGCTTTCCGCAGTTCCTGCCGTTTCCGTAGACGATGTGCTGCCACAGCCGCTTCCCATTGCTGTGATGACTATCGCCAGCGCAGCTGCCAGTGATTTCTCGAAGATTCTTTTTCGTTTCATGTCCTTCCTCCTTAAAAAGTAATATAAGATAGAATGAATTCTCAGAATGTTTAAGATGCTTTGTATAATATAGCAATAAGTTACAAGAATTTTTGTATATTTTTATAGCTTTTGTCTGATTGCAATTATCTTATCATACAAGATACTTATTTGACAGGCAAAATCTTGCTTATTTCAGCCAAAAACGTTTAAATATTGCTCAACCCGTTTTTACTTTAAAAAGAGAAAAGAAAAAGCTCCCACCAGCATGAGATGGAAATCACCAAAAAAGGAGACTGGCCGTCGAAATCAAAGGCATGGTAAAACCTCTATCCGGCAGGTTGTCTCCTTCTTAAATATCAGAGATTCAATATCGGCATTCACCGACAGATTCTCTTTTATCATCATTCATTCCGTATAAAAATACTCCGGTCAAATTCCGTATAATCCGTAAAATACAGAGTAAAACAGTCAGGATCGACTCCCTCGCTTCCAAACATTCCGGCAAGATAGGAATGAGTTCCAAATCCCGGTCCGATCAGAAGAGAATCTTCTGCATTGCTCAGCCGTGTCATTCCATCCTTCACCAGAATCTGCGCGCCTTTCAGGCTCTGCATACAGAAATGCTCCCCATCCGCATGATCCGCCCCCAACACGGCTGCCTCAATCCGAAAGGGTGCTTTTTTCACTCCGTGCAGATGAAAGTCAACCCGGATGCCGCCCTCCACATCATGAATTTCCACCTCGATGGAAAGATCAGGCCCCAGCTTCTTCTGTCTTTTGCTGTGATCCATTTTCCACCAGTCTCTGGTTTCCTGCGGTTCTTCAAACGGAAGATAATACCAGCCTCTCATCACCTGAGACAGGCGGAATCCGTCCTCCGTCTCTTCCAGAGTCTCCGCCTGAAACGCCCGGTGTTCGCAGATGCAGCCGCCGATTTTCAGTGCCACATCAATGGATGAGTTACTGAAATACAGAAAACTGCTCTTCCCTCTCATCAGCGTATACGTAATGTCCCCTTTCCGTATTCTGGCAATTCCGGACTCCCGGTACAGCTTCCGGAAATCCTTCTGCTCATAAACCAGATCGCTCTCAAAATCAATCAGCTCCGGATGGTTCATGTACTCCATCAGGCAATCTGGCGCGTCCAGATGATTTTCCTCCGTCAGATCAAAAATCCGGTTCGCAAAGGCCACAAACTCAGGAATCTCTCTTTTTTTCCCCAGGAACAGATATTCCCAGTAGTACCCGGACGGATATGAGCGTTTCCCATTATCCTGTCGAGTGGAATTGGCAGTGAAAATCGTCCCGTCCGGCTCCATATAGGTAAGCATCATTCGCAGATTTCTCACCGCATAATCAAAATATTCTTCCTTTCCGGTGCAGACGCCCAGATCGATCATGGCATTATTGTTGACACAGTTGTATATTCCTGCTGACCGCTCCGCGTATTCTCCATCCTCATTGCAGTCAATCCCCTCTGCCAGATATCTCTCTGCCGCCTTCGAATATTCCGGATTTTGAAAAAAATCTGCGCTGACCATAAGGCTGGAGGCGATCACCCATCGATGATTCGGCGTATGAAAACCACCGCACAGCAGACCATCCGCCGTCCGACGGGTAAGTCCGTACATCTTCTCATAGATTCGGTTTTGCCTCTCGTCTCTTTGTCTGTTTCTGAACCAGTACAGACAGGGCAGAAGCTCCTTCATGCTGAATGCGGTATCCGGAGCGGAATGGAAATTACATTTAATCAGATCAAACAGCCCGTCCTCATGCTGGTTTCTCTCCGCGAAAGAAAGCCCGGCAAGAATCCGTTCTTCCAGAAGCTCACTCTGAAAATACACGCTTTTTTCATTGCAGTACGCCGCCGTCATGGATTTCACCCGGTACAACGTATGTCTGACATCATACAGTCTGTCCGCATCCGGGAAGCCCCCACAAAATTCACTCTGCGCATCCATATTCTGAATCCGCAGAGATATTTTCACCCTCCGGTCGTTATCCCGAATCATTTTTTCATAATGTGCTCTCATTGTCTTTTCCTTCCTCTCAGCTCACCACATTCCGCGGCTCCCCGGCCAGAAAGGCCTCAATGTTCTTACAGGTCTCCGTCACCACTCTGGTTCTGGCTTCCAGGCTGGCCCAGGCCATGTGGGGCGTAATGAGAAGCTGCGAGCTGTCCTGGAACTCCAGAAGCGGGCTGTCCGGAACCATGGGCTCCTTCTCCAGCACATCCAGCCCGGCTGCCGCGATCAGCTTCTCCTTCAGCGCGGTACACAGATCAGCTTCTTTCACCACAGGGCCTCTGGCCACATTAATCAGCACCGCGGAGGGCTTCATTTTCTTCATGGCCGCCAGATCGATCAGACCTCTCGTCCGGTCGCTCAGCGGGCAGTGCAGAGAAAGCACGTCAGACTGCGCCAGCAGCGTATCAAAATCCACCTGTTCATAATCCGTACAGGTGCTTTTGCCCGATGCGGAATAGAAAATCACCCTGCAGCCAAAGGCCTGAGCGATGGAGGCCACCTTTCGTCCGATGTTTCCCATGCCCACGATGCCCCAGGTCTTCCCGTCCAGCTCCCCAAAGGTCATGCCGAAATGGGAAAAGCTGGACTGAGAGGCATACACGCCCTTTTTCACGTAATCGTCATAATAACGCAGCTTTTCCAAGAGGTAGAGCGCCATGGCGAACGTGTGCTGCGCCACCACAGCCGTGGAGTAATTCCGCACGTTTACCACGGTGATGCCGCGGCTGCGGCAGTAATCCAGATCGATGTTGTCAAAGCCTGTAGCGAATTCACAGATCAGCCTGACATTGGAAGCGCCGCTTAAGGTCGCTTCGTTCATAGGCGTCTTATTCACTACAATAATATCCGCATCCTTCACCCGCTCCGGCGCCTGTGCCGCCACGGTGTTGGAATACAGAACCACCTCTCCATACTTTTCAAAGGGCGCTACGGATACGTCCTCACCTACGCTGCTTCTGTCCAGTACCACAATTTTCATTTTCTTTCTCCATTCTGTCTCCGCGTTCCGCCCATGTCTTTTTCAAAAAAACTGCGGGCCCATTAAAGTGCCCGCAGTTTTTAAGACAAAGCTATTCCGGCTGTGCCGTCAGAAATTCACTGATGCAGTTCACCAGATCCCCATCCAGTTCCATCGCCTGAAGCTGGCTGAGAATGACCAGAGGATTTTTTCCGCTTCGTACCAGGGCGTCAATCGCTGATTTTTTATCAAATTCTATTTCCGCCTGATCCAGGAAACGGGATACGGCCTCCGCCGTATTGTTTCTTGCGAGAGACAGCGGCTGGCTGAAGGCTACCGTCTTTTCCGTCTCCACATCCGTTGCGGGAAGCTCCACAATCAGGCAGTGCTTCTGAGCGTCATACGACTTCGTCACGGAAAGCTCCTTCCCGTTCTCCAGACCGGTCACAGACACATCCGGACAGCCGTACAGCTCTATTCTATACGATCTTTTCTCCGGAATCAATTCCTTTACCGAAACACCGCTCTCTCCATGCGCCGGATGGATGACGATTTTCTGCTCTCCGCTCCAGTTCAGCTCAAATTCCGTCTTCACGCAGATTCCCTTTTCATAATCACAGGAAACATTATCATCCTCATACAGAGTAAAGCTTCCATCCGCCCCTGCGAACATCTTCAGAACCAGCCTGTCCGGATTGCGGCTGACGCTTACCGCATCGGTTTTCTCCTGCATGGGAACAATGCCTCCGGCCTTTACCAGCACGGGAATGCTTTCTATGCCGCGGTACATATCCATGGTGCGTCCGCCTTCATAAATCATGCCCGTGAAGAAGTCGATGTAGGTACCTTCCGGAAGCCATACCTTCTCCTTTGCCCGGTTCAGCCCCTTTATGCGGGGAGAGGTCACAGGCATGACAATCATCTCGGTTCCGAAACAGTATTCATTTGGAACCCGGTATGCCTCATCCTTCAGGGGTTCATAATAGTACATGGGCAGTACCAGAGGCGTATCCTCCGCCCACGCGCGGTAATTCATCGTATACAGATAAGGAACCAGCTCATGACGCAGACGCAGGAAATCATCCATCGCCGCGCGTACCTCCGCCTTAAAACGCCAGGGTTCCTTGCCGTTAAATTCATTTTTCGTACTGTGAAGCCGGTTGATCGGGGAGAACACGCCGAACTGATACCATCTGCCCTCCAGTTCGTCATCCTTGTAGCCG